>Ga0065711_1027517_pt1 | contig 48497 bp, 20 predicted proteins | sample Hoacrofraction12_FD_59098 | JGI IMG/M metagenome (GOLD analysis project Ga0065711, IMG submission 59098) | Hoatzin crop microbial communities from Cojedes, Venezuela - Epithelial fraction 12 v2 (version 2) | ecosystem: Host-associated > Birds > Digestive system > Esophagus > Crop | place... | reverse complement strand
CCCGCCTGCACGCGGTGCTGTGCAGCCTGCTGTAGGTGACCCTGCTTTGGCAGGGGGGTTGGACTAGATGACCCACAGAGGTCCCTTCCAACCCCGGCCATCCTGTGATTCCTGAGAGTTCAACTGAATTCAAGGGTGATTTCTACGTTTTCGATGTGTGACATTTTCATTGCTCTTAGATGCGTGATCTTGCACCTAGTCACCAAATGAAGCTTGTTTACCAAATAGACTAATTTTTTGCTAGACAGCGGATAAGTGTAAAGCAGAGTTTTCCAAACCGAATATTCTGTTTCACAAGTGGCTTACAAATTGTCGTATGATCATAGAGTAATGGAACAACCTTCTCCTAAGTTCATGCTGGTGAAGTACATTAAAGTCCCGTTAAACTCACCAAATCATATTTAGTTTACACATATTCAAATTACATGGCTGTAGTTGCCATGTGTTCTAAATGTTCCTGTGTGAAGGAGCAAGCAAGTCAAAAGATAATCTTTTATTTTGCAGTGACATGTGACCCCTGTCATGAAAAGCTTTGTACTGGAGAATGTATTTCTGGAATTAAGGAAATTATGGCTGAAAGTTTTTTGAGCTCAATTGATGACCTTCTGAGCTAACCTAAACTAGAAATGTTATAAAATTAGAATATTTCACTGAGATCTTCGATGCTTTTAGAGTAATTGGCATTCCTTACTTGATTTCATGAGCTGATTTAGGAGACAAAAAGGTCAAATTATATTTTATGATAAAAACATATATTTGGAAAAAAACAGGGATGTCACCTTCAACAGCATTTTTTCCAATGCATGGCACAGAATGTATATGAATTAGCTGTGTATATTGCTGTTAAACATAATGAATTTCTGTCCTGTTTTCTCTTTTCCTTAATCTTCCTATACCTGCAACACTCCCCAGCCTTGGAGATAGATTAAAATGAGACATTAGCTGAAGCTTTCTCTCTTAAAACTCCAATTTACTTTGCCATGTACTTATCTTCTCAACTGTGGGGATATAGATATGCATATTTTCATGAGCTGCTAAACAGATACATGCATCTCTAAATAACTGGTGGATGCATTCTTCTTGTTATGCTCATAGACCTATTTTGTTTTTCTCTGTCCTCTTTGTTCTCTATATTCAGTTCTTTAAATTCAAAACATTTCACTTGCTGTCAGTATTAGAGTGAGTGCTTATCAAAGCAGAACTTCAGCTAAAGACACTACAGGTCTCATAAGAAATATTTTAATTGCTGCTTTAATAAGCATCATATTTAGTAAATCTATATAGACTCAGTAGAAATTGCTCATGACTTTGCTCTGGTTAAATATCAGTGTGTGTACAAACCCAAAGCTTTATGAGCCTTTGCTATAACTCTTGGCCAGTAGCAGTGATGGGGCAAATTAACTTTTATTCCCAACAGAAGATTTTGCTGCTGGGGTCGTACTGTATCAACTGCGATCACATCTATACTTTGTGACTATAAATACATTGTATTTGTGAAAATACGTATATGTGGATGAAGTATAAGGTCTGACAAAAATAAAGTCTGTACACAGACCCATCTGAACTGATTTCATGTGTCTCAGAAAACCCTGAGATACAAAATCGTGGTCACAATAGATGACAAAATGAATGAAGCCAGTTAATTCTGATTTAAGATTGTATTCGCTGCTTCTTAAAAGAATTGCTTCATTTCCTTATTACTTTGTCAGATTTGAAGTTCTGTGAGGGAGAGTGAACACTACATATCTAGTGGTTATGTCAGCTTGTGGAATTTGGCTTGTTGATCTTTTGGTAGCAATTTTTACTGTTTGGGTAAGGTTTATCAATCTCCACGGATGGTATGAGGGAAAAAGAAATGAGTCTATGTAAAGAAATGCGTTTATCTGTTTTCACTGAAAAGCTATAATACTTCCGTGATTAAGGGCAAAGAATGAAATAAGGGCAAAAAAGTGTTTTTCTGACAAAGCAGTACCGATTTGTACCTCAGAGAAATAGCCGACCCTATCAATATTACAAGTCTTCACATATTTTAGAAGGAACAAGATAGTAAAAAAGACCGAGACTGGCATCTGTAGGAGATTTTTGAGTTTAAAAGCTAAATTATCAGTGTTACGGCAGGTTAAGGATTAGCAGGCAGGGAAGGGGAAAAGTGGAGACTGAAACACGGATGCAGTTACGGACATGAGAGAAAGTTTTGGCAGAAAGATTCTCTCCTGGTTCTTGCGAAGTGACTTTTCTGGGCTCACATAGGCTCGCAGGCTTAAGATAGGCCAATCTGACCTTTTTTTGTGAGTATACTGGTAGAGGGTGTGTCTCATCTCTGCTAGTGATGAGCTGTTCGGGTACCGCTAACAGCTAGTGAGTGCTCTGGTGGCTCGAGTGACAGAAGGTTGTGCAGAGAAGCGAAATTTTCTGACCTACTTGTGACTGGAGTGATGAGTTTCATAGGAAGAAATTCTTGTGGGGTTGTTTGGAGGTTTTTTTTTCCTATTTTATTCCATTTTAAAAATTGTGCAATTGCATTTTAGAACTGCGTTAGGTAAATGTTTTGGTTGCAAGCGCAACCACTAAGACCAATACGCTAACAAAAGAAATACGAGGTGTGAAATTTGGCTGTGCAACTTTAATTCATCCCACGTATCTGCCTGCAGAATGTAGGTGTTGTTTACACCCTCACATTTCATTCTTTGCGATACTGCTGAAGTGTGCTGTGGAGATTAACCTGCTTGCTGTGAGGGTAGCTTCCACTTTCTGTAGTTCTCCTTTTTGTTGCAAAGCTTGAAACTGTGAATGAAGGAAAAGGAAGGATATCTGGGTACATGCTTGCTTTGAGATTTAATTTCTGTTCCAGCCACTGCCACAGAATATCTGTGTGAGAGTGAGCTAATAATTTAAACCGAATCTTTTATAGAAGACTTCTGATAAAGTGTTTATTATTTGGGGAACCAGAGGCTGGGCTTTGGGAAATGCTGAGCACTCCTACTGGCAGCAGAAGTCCCTAGAAGGTGTAGATGGAGCTATGCAAAGCTAAACACTTACGAGAAATGGCCTGTAGGCATCCCAAATTAATAGCTACTATATCTCATAGTGACTTAATCTCTCATCTGTAAAATGGGATAATACTTTATCTTCATTCTTCTTGTAAAATAATTTATGTGTTTGTGAATCTTTTGCATGCTGTAGCGATGAACACGGCAGAAAAACAGATAGGAAAAGTATGAAACTGATTTTAAAGAAAGATAAACTACGTGAAGCCATACCTGGAGTAATGGCAGTAAAACACCAGTCACAGATTGTGAGAAAGAAGTAGTTTGTGGCTATTAAGTGAAGAATTTTATCATAATATTTACATAATGGGGCTTGAATTATGGCTGCATGACCAACCTTTTAATTCTTATCTCATGAGCGCTTCATTTTGCAGCCTGCATCTTCTTTTCATAGGGCTTTGAAGGCAGGTGTAATCACACAAAATAATGTGCTCATTATAAAGCTTTCATGTATATTTTTTTGTCATGCTAATTTATCACTACTGTATAAATAATAAAGAACATCTTGAATAAGAGATCTGCTGAGACCCATCTTCCCTCCTAACAATAACATGAAGGACTTTTGGCCTTCAAATTTTAGTAATGTGTATCTGGTCAGAAATGGGCTTGATTTATTTTTGTGTATATGTATACTTCCAAAAAATCAATTTTTTGCTAAGTCCATAAGTGTTTAAATTGCTGGTAGCCTTTTTTTACTGTAAATTGCATATGTGTGCCATTACTACATTATGACTTACAAAGTGAGGAGCACCTCACTTCCAGATAGGAGTCTGTAATTTCCTTCATCAAATTTAGCTGAGGCTATTCTGTCAGTGTGGTTGGGGTTTTTTTGTTCTTCCATGGCTGCACAGCAGTGTTTTAAAAATTTTCTATTATGTTTTTTCAGCTATCGTGACTGATTGTCTTGTACCATTCCCCTTGAGTGTATGTGTGTATTTATCATTTTAAACAATAACATTATGTGTCCAGATAGGGGTCCCATTAATGTTCTATTTCACTAGAAATTGGCCAAAAATTTGCATTAAAGGGTTTAGCTTCATAAACGATATTTTATATTGCTACTGAGTGGTGGTTACTGGTTCTTCCCTTTTCACCGTATTGTGATTTTGTCACCACTTTGCATGACAGAGCAAGAAAGCTGAAATGCTCAGCTTCACACATCGTGTTTCTGAGAGGCTTTGTTATTTTGTGTAGTCTATATTGAATGCAAAAACATAAGAAAACAGATGTAAACAGTTAAATGGTATGATTATAGGCAGAGGCATGTGACCATCTCAAACTTAATTTTTTGTAAAAAGCATGTGAAACTGTTATTTAATTGGAAATTTCAAGGAAGAATGGCTTAAAATGTCCTTGCAGCCTTTGCTAACTAGTGGGTCCCCTATAAAAAAGCCAAATAAAGCTATTTTGGAACATTCAGTTAAAAGTATTTTAAACTTATGGTTCTGTTGTTTTTGTTCTTGTTTCACTGAGCAGTATATTAATCAATCCTGGAAACCATGTCAAGATTCAAGAAGGTACTTTAGGATTCTTCATTGCAAGTGATGCCAAAGAAGTAAAAAGGTAATTCATATATTTAATCTTTAAATTTAAACATATAGTATTGAATTTCTGTTTTTTTCTTTACATGTGAACACCTCACCTCATTTTCACTATTATCTGGTTAAAGATTCTCAGGTGAAATGGAGTTGGTGCTCTAGTGAACCAGCCATGTGTGCATGCCATTTTCTTAACTGTAGTCCTAAATATCAAGGAAATGAAATAATTTTGCAGCAGATGTGAAAAGAGACGAAGAGGCTTTTGTCCTGAGTCCTACTAGAAAATGTAAAAATTTTGGTCTGCTTTCTTTTTGTTGAATTTTTCTCAGTGGAATTACTTTGAGAGAGGACAGGGATTACAGTTTTGTCCAAGTTTCAGGTTTAGAGTAGTTCTTATTTACAAGGACTCTCGCAAATACTTGATGTGAGCAAGCTACTGTATTTCATTACTAATTGCATCAGCAGAATAATATTAGTGTTCTTGTCATTTTTCTTTACTGGAACTGCGTACTCTATGGCCTCATAATAATAAATCAAACTACAACAGCACAGTGTATCCCAGCCACCGTAGACTACTTCACTGGTTCGTTGTACTTCACTGTATTAGATTTGGATTGAATGAAAAGGGATTTTGTGGTATTGTGTTTAGGACCAAGCGTGTGTACTTTTGTTTGTTAGGATTATAATATGCTTGGAAGGAATAAAAGAGCAATGTGAGAAAATATTTTTTAAAAGAAATAATTATTCAATGTCTGTAAGATTTTAAAAAAAAGGAAGATTTGCAGCCGAGTGCTTCCCTGTAATTTGTATTTTTATTGTAAGTCGTGCTATCAATAATCAGGAGGTTTTAACTGAATTCTATATTGGAATGATAAAATTTTCAAATTATAACCTTTATGAAGTCCTAAACTTTCTATTATTAAATTACAGTGAAAATAATATTTAAGCAATACATGTTTGCCATGAATATTTAATGAAAGTCAAAACATCAAAACAGTGAAATCGCTGAGAGCTCGATTTCTGTTTTCATTTAAAGAGCCAAGATAGTTTCTGGCTAGATGAAGCCTACAGAGCAGGAGATGAAGCCTCCTGTGCCCTTGTATTTCTAGCACCACCTTTGGAGTATTTGCATCCAGCTCTGCCTCAGCCACGCTGCCTCTCAGTGTATAGTTCTTTTCCTCACTGGTGCTTTTCTTCATTGGAATATACAGGACTGTCCTCGCCTTCCTTCACTGAGATACCAGCTTTTTTTCATTGATAAGGTGTTTTACACTCTCCAATGGAATTATTTCAGGCTGTAACTAAACATACCTGGCATAGCGTTTTTAACAGGGAGATGTTGGCTGTTATGAATGTGCTTATAGAAAGTTTACACATCATTCATCTAGCACATTTTATCTAATAACAAGATGAAACAAAATTCCCAGTTCTGCCTTGCTTTTTGCAGAAGGCTTTGTTTAGAAACACGCTGCCTCCCTTACCGCATTTCCTAGCTCTTCTGTGCCAAGCAAATGATTATGAGAAGTGTTTCAACTAAAAAACCCAATTATGTAAAGTGTTGATTTCACCCTTTTGAGCTATGAATTAGTCAGAAAAATGTTCTAAAACTGAGGTCTTCTGGAGGAAAAAAAAGGATTTTTTAATAAAGCAAAATTAAACATGTTATATACCTGAAATTCAAATTAGATTATTCTGCTTTTGTGTCACATGCTAATGGAGAAATTTCAGCTCCTTTAAGCTAAAGCTATGCGATGTTCAATTACTCTTCTTGCTAGAGTTACTTTTTCATTTTTAGAACAATAGCTTCATGTTAGAAACAATTATACCTAGAAACAATTATGTTTAGGTAATTAGCCTTGTGTAAAATGTGGAGTGTTTATAATACAAACTATATGAATTGTGTCTATATTCTTCTTTATCCATTTACATGTTAGCACTAACATCAGAAATCCACATGCTTCAAATCCACTTAGTTCAACCCAATTATATAGAAAGATAATTTTATTGCAGCAGTCACTTCAGGCATTTGCTGCTGACTTTGCGCAGAGGGTTGAAGGTACTCTTTAGGACATTTGTCCTGCAGTGGACTGCAGAAAAGTGATCTGTAGAAATGACCTATGTCCAATTCGTGTGATGAAGTTTTGTGCGGGAATATTTGTGAGAGCGGATTCTTGTGCAATACAGGGGATTACAGCTGGACTGGGGAGAAACTGTAAAAGTCAGAGGCGTTTTACTCCTTGCTTATGTCTTGACATTGGCTCAAGGTTTGAAAAATATTTTATTGTCATTTACTAGGAGACGTTTTGTTTCCTTTTTGTTGGAAGGTGAGTATTTTGAAGACCAGAAACTTTCTGCAGCAGAGTATACATGTGCTCAGAGAAGACTTTTTCATTTTACGTTTTGCTTCTTGAAAATAAGAAGACAATTTCACAGTCTGAAAGAGCAATCTTCCTGGAAGTTTCTTGGAGAAATTAAGTCTGCTACATTTAGGACTTATATCTTCCATCAGTAGCTCCCGTACTATCTTGATTTTAGAAATATTAATAACATTCAACAAGGTCTTACTGCACATTTAAATTTGTATTCTCTGGTCTATGTCTCATATGTTAGATCTGCTGCCTTCCTTCCATTGGGCTGCTTTACCTGGGCCATTATTCAGAGGTGTAAAATAACTTAGATAAATTTGTAACTATTTGATTTAGGTATCTAGTGCATATTTCTGAACATTTCCTTTAATATAGTTCCACGTGTGGTGTACACTGTCTAATTAAAAAGAGTTAGCAGCGATCATCCTAGCTAAACTGCCAAAGGCTGTGTTTATTCAGAGGCTGTGTATTAATATTGTTTATTTTTCTTTTTATATTTTGGACTGTAGATTGTTCTGTTCCAGTGGCCTCCATACTGTTGTAGCAATCCAACCATCCTAAATGTATGAACAGTACTGTCAGCAAAATCCATGGGTGCTTGCAAACTGGCACCTTTGGTTCTTACTGCCAATTTGTATTGAGAAGTATGCAATGGGAGAAGCTAGGCAAGGACATATCCTGAATATGGATAAATACAGGGAGATTTCAGCAGGTTAAAAAATATGTTTAATTTCTATGCCAGTGAGATTCCTGGTTAACTGTAACTGAGCAGCTAGCGGCCAGCTGCGTGGTCCTCATGAATTTGTCGCAGCAGCCTTACATGACACGGTAACTTGACAGGCATGATTCAGTTCTCCTGTGGGCAGTCTGATGCGTATTTATTAAATTGGAGTTTTGTTTTAATCTTATAGAAAGTCAGATGTTTAGCCTTTCTCACTTCCTTATTTTTCCTTGAGCTTCACCTCTTGGTGAGGCAGTTGGTACAAGAGTAGAGGTTCATAAGCAAAACCATTAAATGGAAACCTAGATGGTTCACCTTGTTAATTGCATATTTTTGTTTGAAATTTTGGCTTTTGTCTGTTCAAAACTGAAATGGATCTGCTCTATTCAAATTTAAAAGACAAAAAAATAGTCTGAATCAAGATTATTTCAGTTCTTACATTTATATGTCCCTTTAGGAACTTATTTTAAGTGGATTTTCCCCATCTGGTTTTGGTTGGGGTTTTTTGGAAAATAGCGTTATCTGATGTTATTGTCACATTGATCTTATAGCAATTTCTTATTGTATCCAAAATGAAGTGCTACTTGTGACCAGGCTGAAAAATTGGCCAAGGGTGCTAGACAGTCTTTACCAAAAAAAAAATTAAAAAAAAAATCTGGTATATCCAATAAGAACAGAGAATTCATTATATATACTTTTTATGACAAAATTCATTGGATGCTCTTTTTTCTAAGATGAAAGGCAAATGAACCGATACACTGTGTCATAATTATCATCCCTTCTCCCAGTTACTTTTCAAGTAAAAGTGTATTAAAAGAAACACTAATTTGGAGTCTTGTGTTTGAAATTAATGGTCTCGCAGCAAATATTTCCTACTTTAAATGTCTAAACCTATTCAAAGATTTAAGGAAATTAGTGCTGGCGTGTTTCATTAATTTGGCACTGCATCAAGAGGAAATGTGGGACTAATTTCATTTGTATGGATTAAGAAATGTGTCAGTTTTTCCGTTCTGTCTCTCTAGGGCATTTTTTTACTGCAAAGCCTGTCATGATGACATCACGGATCCCAAAAGGATAAAAAAATGTGGCTGCAAACGGCGTAAGTAATATTTCTGTCACACCCCTCCTCTCCTGTTTATGAACTGTTCAGCCTTGAAGAATATCTGTACATGTGTTTACATGTTTTACACAGTGGTACAGAAAAGCTAAGAAATAAATGCACAGCATCATAGTAAGTGTCATTTGCATTTCTGAAGTGCTTACATTTTTACTACGTTTCACACCGCTCACACCTGTTTCTTCATTAAAAAGTCAGTTAGAGTCCAAAGCTAACAAAAACGGAAGAATTAAATCAAACTAGACCTAATTGTGGAGGTTTCTCAGTTAAGAATGAGCCAAGAGTAAAGTTCTGCGCTCACTCATACCATGCAGAAATCCAGTGATTTCCATAATTTTCTACAAAGTAAAGAACTTCTGTCTATCTTGCTGAACATGATTCTGTAAAAGAAGAAACTAGGGAATAGTATTCCATCATATAACTTTTAAAATAAATTATTATGGAAATAAACGATCAGTTTTAGTGGAAGAAGAGATTGTCTGGATGAAATTAAATCTTAGTTGCCTCTTAGATACTATCCTTTTAGAAGATTCCATAGTTGCAATGCTAGTATTTGGTTTAGTTAAGTTCTTAGGTTTGCTCTCTAAATCATTTGGAAAAGTTTGCATGAAGAGATAAACGAGTTTAGGAATTGACATCAAGCTTTGCATCTGTATTTTTACAAAGATATACAAATTAGCATTTTATCTATATATACTTTGAAAGGACTTTTTGCAGGAGCTATCACAACCCCATTTTGGCCCAAGATGTGTTTGACCCATGCGTATTTGTAATGATGATACCAAAAGGATTTAGGGATCCATTTCTCAATGGGTATCTGAATATTTATGTGCATTCCATGGTATTCTGCCATGAAAAAGGTCATTCAGTTCAAAAGTATGGATTAGGTAAATTGAAAGATCTCGGAAGATTTTGATCAGGTCTATTTTACCATTACTTTTAAAAGGGAAAAAAACCCTCTCTTGTTTATAGATCCAGTCATAGTGTTATCTGTCTTAAAGAATGGAAGAAAGCCTAAACTGGACCTTCTCTGCCTTGAAGGGGTGCCTGAAATTGATGAATTCTTGAAGATGATTTTAAATACAAGAAATATGTCACTGGAGTTTTTAAAGAAACTCCTCTCTCCACAAAAAAGCAGGAGTGTTGAACAAAGTGGTATAGTTGAGAGAAAGCAGTTGAAACACTGACAGCAAGTGGTATTTATCCTCCCAGTAGCCATAAGGAGAGCAAAGCACATGGAAAGCATGCCTGATGTGGAAGGAATGTATGCATTGCCTAACATATTGGAAAAAAATTCTTCAGGAACAGTTTATCCATGTGAGAATGCGACCTTTGAACTGCTGCCAAAGCCAGTGAGGCTGCTGAGTAAGTTCTGGTAAATGCCTTGGGGTGTCTCTAACTCTCAAACCCAATCATTTTTCCAAATTACCTAACAGTTAAAGAGAAATATGTTACCTGTTTCATTTTATCTAATTCTGCCAAAGATGACCTATTTTATTTGTATTTTCTTCTCTGCTCCTCCTTCACATAGTGTATGCTTTTCACACATGTGCTGATTTAAAAAAACATAAGTTCCCAAAGGTCTGTCATTTTAAAGCGAGATCTACACTTTTAATTGAAATCTGTTAGGAGACAGGAAACAGAAATTCACAGTATAAAGGGCAAGAGCCCTGTATTATTTATGAATGGAAATCAATGTAACCTCCTCAATACTAGGAAAGCAGGGAGAAAACAGAGTATCTTTTTACTCAGCCAGCGCAGTGGATGCATTACCAGCAGCAGGGCCGTGGAGAGGTGAGAGTGACGACTTCTGTGTGTAGCACTAGGAAATGTTCCAAATGGCATGGTCACACGTAGCAGTCCGATAAATGAAAGGGTGTCGGACAGATGAAGAAACAAAATGATGGGGTTAGTGAGGCTGAAGGAGGCGGCTGTCAGAGCTGCTGCAGCGAAAGCTGAACGCTAAGGAGGGAAGCCTCCAAGTCAGGTGAAAAAGAGGAAAAAAAAATGCTCAGTGAGAGTAAAATCTTAAATTTCCCTTTCATTGTCTCCCCCCTCCCTCTCCTCCTATCTTCCTTTTCCTTTCCTACCTGCACACACACATACGGTCACGGGTATGGTGATAGCTGGCAGCTCTCAGTACATCTCAAAACAGCTTCCACTTAGGAGCACACTCACAACTATTAGGAATAATACAATTTCTTTGCTTTCCTCAGTTGTCAAAAAAATTAAATGAAAAATTTCAACAGTAATTAGTGATTTTTGGTCTCTCCATTTTTTGTGATAATATGGAGATCCCATTTGTGGGACCTGATTTTTTTTTTTATTTCAAGGTAAGTAGTGCAGTCTATTATTCACATAAAATGTCTTAGCTTCAGCTTTCAAATCACTAATCACTTTTGAAAAATCCTAACTATGTTATCCGTCTGTAAGCTACACAAATCATTGCTTTTAAAAAATGCAGCCTAACCAGAACAAAGCATAAATTAAGAAGGCTCTTTCCCACTTCAATTAGGAAACTGACAACTGATCTGTCAACAGCTAATACGTCAATTTGATTTTCAAAGACACTATGAATAGTCACACATGCATATCTGTAGTCCTATATGATAAATATGTATTTTAATTAGTGAGTAACATAGCAATTAGAGGCAACTGAATGCACAAAATGTGTAAGATGAAATGAAAGGTGGTATGTAAAAATATTGACGCATTCAGGTGAATTAAATGTGAAAGAATATCTTTACATGGAAAACTCAATTATGGTGGCATTAATTAATGCAGCTTCCTACGACACTGCAAAACCACATTCTTCAAAAATGCATCTGAAGTTGCACATCAATTCAGCTACAGTCTGAACATTAGCTTGTGGTATTGCTGGGGTCTAAACATGAGTCTGACCTACATAGCCATTTGTCCAAACCTGTTAGGCCTAATATTAATATTTCAGGGCAGATTGGTACGTTTCCACAAGGCCAGGGATAATTACAGTAACCTTGCTTTCCTTTTGCAGTTTCTTTGCCACCCCTTGCTCCTTACCCATCCCACTCCCTGAATAACATGTGAATGCTGATGTCGCATTGTCCAGAGAAATGCTTGCGTGGAAATTTTGTTCGCAGATTGTTAATATTTTTTCTTAATGTTTTCAGTCTCTTTCCTATTCCATTTAACTCTAGTTTTTGCAGCAAGGGGCCAAATATATGTATATATTTATATAAAATGCAGCCACGTTGGGATGAAATCTCTAAACTGGATGACCTTCTCCTCCTGTATCTTTCATTTTGTGCAACAGCTATGGTCTAATTGTCTATATATTTTTTCCAGTGACAGTGCTTGCTGTGAACGGTGGGGGTTGAGCCCCAGAAGGGACATATCATGTGTACATTGATGTGTTTGAAGGAATTTTCTTGTAATCTATGACAATTGACAAACTTTTGATTTATTTTTCCTCTTGCTGCCTTGGAACACGGCCCCTACTATATTTTAACTGCACACTGATAGTGATCTATTGTGAGTAAAAATGGGTTCCCTGTAGCCCAGAGTACGGTCCAACCTGTCTTTCTCTAGCAGAGAGTATTTTTGTTCAGTATTTTGGTTCTTTTCTTTATTTATGTTGCATGTAGCAGTGACGTCATACCCACAAGTTTCTCATCGTTTACACCCACGGAGATTAGGGTGACGCTGAAGAAAATACAGCAGTTTTCCCTTCTTCCACCTTTTTGCCCCTTTTTTTCCCCACAACCTTATTTTTAATCCTATTTGAAAATGAGATCTTGGAAGTGGCATTTCCCTGAAATGATTCTAATGATATTTCATGAATTTTTAGGGATATTGGTTAGGCTGGGGTAATTACGACTATAGCACTGTTTGCCTGGTTAAGTGCAATTTGTTGGCAGACCCGTGTTCAATTTTTTTTTTGTACTTTGTCTCTTCCATTGCATAGCTGACACAGAGCAAAACAGTCTTTTACTGTCCCTATCCAACTCATTTCTCCCCATCAGCAAAAAAAAAATTGTGTGGCTAATTTTTAATGTATAGACCTACAGATATCTTCAACAGGGAGCAAGCTACAGTGATTATTTTCCCCAGCTTGCTTGTTTTGAAATTAATTTCTTGAGTGGAGCCTCACTGACTTTTCAGAACCTAAGCTGTAAAGTTTAATATTATTATTATATATAAAATATGAACTTTATAGACCACTTCATATCAGTTGAAGTCATACCATTTTAAAGTGTACAGAATCTGTGAAGGCTCTCGTCAGCCACTTCTGGTGTGTACAGCTGTGAGAATTTAAATAAACACAGCATTTGGGACATGGAAAGAATTTGCACTGCAAAGAGATGTACTGGTTCTAGGGCAGTGTTGGGATTATATGGGCTTGTTCTTTCAAACAACGAGACGGATCAAATATTTCATAGCTGCAGTGAGGCATTACTGTACCAGACCATACCGCACAGCTGCAGCTATTCTAAATAAGTGAGTTTTTCAACATTTCACCAGATATTTTGAATTTATTGTGTGATAACTCTTCAGGTCTTAATCAGGGTTGAGATTTTTTTTCCCCTGCAAACTACACTAAAGGATTGAGATCCTGTTGTGGTAGAAAGCACTCAAATAGAGAACAGAAATTTCTCCAAAGATGTATTTGCAGCCAATAGGATGACACAGCTGAAAGACGGGACAGCACAAAAAAAGCAGATTGTGAAACAGGTCAACATGACAAGAATCAGTACTGAATAATAAAACAGAAAGAAACTAATTTCTATTAATCAGATGATAAATCCTGATGACGTTGAGACAAAATACTGGAAATAATTTGGATTTATTTGAAGCAATGTATATATTTTAAATGTGCTTCTGTGTCGAGGCCTTTCTGTACCAGAGAAATCAGTTTAAATAGTAATAAATAAACAAATAAGAGCTCTTCATGCTAAGAGAGTGTTCAAAACGAAAAGGTCATGTAGCTTTGACTTATTTTTTTCCATTTCCCCAGTAGCTTCAGTTTGTTCAGAAATGGAGTTAGCTTTGAGCGTACGCTGGCTGAGAGTCTTCTTTAAGGTAATGAAAGGAAGGTCATGATCAGATTTGCAAATTCAAATGAACTGGTCTATAAATGTGCCATTACTTCAAAACCCGTGAGTCATTCTTATAGCTACTAAAATAGGGCAAAATGCCACTCAGGTCACCTGCTGTTTCTACAGCTTGGAGAATGACCAGCACCGTATGAATTACAGCAAACTACTAACCAATTGCCTCTGATTGCAGAAATTGCAAGGTAGTGGACGAGCTGACTTGGTGGTCTTGAAGTTGTTCTGTAAAAGTTCAGTAATGGAGAGATAGCTTTTCCTGTTGTGTTAAGAGAAAATAAATTCTCACCAACAGTTTGAGATAGGCTGCTGTATTTTTCAGGAAACTGAAACTGCTGGGGGAAGTCCTTGCAATATTTCAGCCTCATGATGCTGAGCAGCATTGCAAAAAGGCGATCAAATCAGTCTGGTCGTCCTTTAATGCTGCTGCTATTTTACTCATAGCGTGGATCATGAGAACGTGATGAATTGAAATGACGCCGTGTGCATTTCAATTCGTAAGTGTAGCAGCACCTTTTTTTACCATTTGCTGGTCAAGAAACCTCCAGTTAATCATCTTCTTAACCAGCTGTTATCTGCTGGAGACCCACTAGATGGCCTCGTAGATCTACCTTTTTGTTAGCGTTGAGGTCCCGAGGAGAACTGCTTTAGCGATGGGTGGAAGACGAGGATTGGGCAGACTATGGGGTTTTTTTTAAAAAAAAAATCAACAAAGATGAAGAGATACTTTATTCTGCTTGCTTTAAAGAAAAGGAGCTGTTCCTTGACATCTTAGGTAGAGAATAATCTGCAGTTTTCTTAGCTTATTTTTGCAGCTGGAATTATTTCCCATTACTGTTTGTGAACTCTAAGTAACACCTCAGATCCAGCCAATCTAGAAATTTTGACTGGACTTTTTGAGTTTTTGAGGACACAAAGCAAGGTATTGCTAGAAGCTTAGACATCTTAAGGCACATTCTTTCCGTATCTGAATGGAAGGCTATTGCCTTCTGAGAAAAATTGGAACAAAAATTGCAACAAAAAAAGTTTCTAAAAGTATTTACTTTATACAACAAAAATTGCAATAAAAAAGTTTCTGAAAGTATTTACTTTATAAATAATAGACAGAAATTCTGCTTTCCTTTTTCTCTTAACAAATCGGAAAATGTTGGACTTGATGATCTTAGAGGTCTTTTCCAACCTTAATGATTCTATGATTCTATATATGCCTTGTGTTGTCAGTAAATTATTTAAGTAGTCTGACATCTATGTCCATGATAACTTCCCCTGAAATTTTTCCTAATTCAGTTTACGAATGCTGTGGGATTGTCATCAGACTAAGTAGAAGGACCTGTTCTTCCTTTTTGTCCATTTATTATTCAATTGAAAATAGGGAAGTAATTTCCTTTGCGTCCCAACTTACATTTTCGCTAGCTGCAAAGAACAATTCTATTCCACATCCATAACATTTCTATGACTAGAAATGAGTTGATTCTTATGCAGGTGCTACAGGTGTCAAATGAATTTAACACCCACCCAGAGGCTGTTCTTAAGGTCCCCCTGTCTCTCTGATGATTCCCATTTTTTGTTAATGTTGATGGAAGTTTCGTAGGAAATGGTATGTGTGTGGCTGAACCATTTAAAATCATTTCTGTCTTGTCTTTGATCTTGTCACTAGTCATCCCTACTAATAATCCATGTTTTGTTTTATTTAAAAGAAAATAAGTATTGTATTTGGTATGAATGTAACAATGACTGTATAAAAGGAATGAAGAGTAACAGCATGTTTTCTTTCCAAAATGTATTGCTCTGATATGCAGTTGCTTATATACTGATTGAAACCCTTATAGCAAGTCCTTTCTGCTACTTATATTTCCAGGTCGAATCCTGTTTCCTGCATGTTAATGATGTGAACTATTAAAATGATGCATGATTTCCAGAACAACTGATAATAACAGTTAAAAACAGTCCCTGAAAGGGCGTTGCTCTTGCGAAGCGCCATGGAGTCCTTCCCCTGTTGAACGGAAGGTCTTAAATTTCCCGCTTCATTGGTTTAAGTCTGACAAAAATGGTACAAAAAGTTTTCCTTCCCAACCCTGTTTGCCTTGAAGGATGATTTCTTTGAATTTTCGTAAATGTATCCTATCCTGTTATTGACTGTTGACAAGATACGGCTACGAGTAAATGAAAACCAGGGACTGTTACTAACCAATGACGTAGCAGTTGAGAATTTCTGAGCAGTGTGTTTTGCTACAGCATTTGATTAGAAAAAGTCCTTCAAAACAGCTGTAATTAAAACAAAATGGGCCTGCCTTTTACCTCACGTACTGTTAGTGTGTCTCACAAACGCCCTTTATTTTTCTTTCGTTTCCGTAAAGTGAAAATAATAAAATAGGCACAATTGAAAGCCTTCCACATTTCTGGTAACATATTTCGCTTTTCTTTTTCTGCCCAACTTTTCGATTTTAAAGAATGTATTGGGAAGAGTTAGACAGAGGGAAACCCTAGGAAAACAAACGCTGTTTTGAATTTTGTGTAGTTTGAATGTGTATGCATCAAAAACTGCAGTGGAAACCATCTTACTAAAAGCCGAGCTCTTGAGGAATGATGTACCATGCAATGAACAAGCCTGGCGCTGCATGATGACTTTCTGAACAGCTGTAAGATAACTCTACTAGGATGCTAAAAGAACATGGCATTAGTCATGTGAGCAAAGTTTTAGAGGAATGGAGTCGCTGCTGAAGAGATCACTCATTCATCTCCCTCAATGCCTGTTTTCCACAATCATAATGTTACCCTTGCTTGACGAGTATACTGTATGGCAAGTCATCAAGGCCTTAGAACAGGACTTGACCCATTTGAGTGATTTCAATCCTTCTTCCCTGGTGACTGTGACATTAAGAAACTGGAAAAAAAAAAAAAAAAAATTATTTTAAATTTAATGTCATTAACATAATGCAAAAAAGACATCCTAAACTGAAGGTACAGGCCAGAGAAACATTACCTTTTTTCTGCATTTGCTTTTAAGGTTTTGTTTTTGCCTGTCAGTGTTCTGTTTTGTTTTGAGTATAATTGAGTCAGTTCAATCTAAACCATTACCAAAAGTGTTGGTTCAGTGCAACATGTAAAACAATCGAAGTGGCCTTTGCGTTTCTTCAGACTTAATCTTTACCTGTGGTTCAGGTCACGTACAAAATTGCACGATGGTAATCACACATGCATTTGTAAAATAGGATGCTGTATATTTCTAGAAAGAAATAACAAGGACATTCCCATGACTTGAAGGACATAAATGTTCTGTTCGAACCCGGCACTCCTTTTGGAATTAGCCTCTAGTTCTACACTCGGTTATCTGGTTCTCAATCTGCCTTTGAATCCAGAGCAGAAAAAGTGCCAACGATTGGTTCAGCATGTTTCAGTGGACCAATGCTCTGTCTGCTTTTGGTGATGCCTTATTTGTGAACTGATTTTAATGTCGAGCATATTTACCATTACTAGTTGTGTCTCTTATATGGACAAATATTGGTATTCTGTCAAGAGTTTAATTTGAATTCCTGAAGATATAATGTAAACAAAGTAAATTTTTCAGAAAATTTTATGAACATCTTGTAATTCTTCAGTACTGTGTAATTTATTGTGATGAAGGTGTTCCCTGGCACAGTTTAATACTGAGAAATTATTAGCATATGTTTAAGAATGAATATATTTATATATATGTATATATATGCATGTATGTGTATAATGTATATGTGTGTGAGCGTGTGTATGTAAGAATATATGTGTATGTGTGTTTTTGTGTGTGTATACATACATATATATATAGATATATAAAAGATCTTGATGTTTACAGGAAGCAGGATAAGCCAAAAATGTCTAATGGATTAGCAACTTTAGATTTTTCTTTTCATTTTAGCCCAATAGTATTAATTGTGCCAAGGGAAAAATATTTTCTTAGGATGCTCTGCTTTTACTATGTTCTTTTTTGATCTAAACACCTGACTGTAAACAGTAATTCTTCCCCACGTCTGCGGTCACCCTGTAAGACTGAACAGAAATAAAGAGCAATTTATCTTTTGCCCTACTTTTAATGTACAGCCAAAGCGTTATCAATAATCTAGTTGCATTTTTTTTTCTGGGTCAAGACTGTTAACATAAACTAAGGCCTGTATTAAATCCCTTAAATTACCTTCCAGCTGCCTTGTTATATATATAACCTTGCCATTAACCTGCTGCTCTTCCTCTCCTCCCATCCAACACATGGTTATAGCCAAGATGTCCATCTACAAGAGAATGAAACTGGCATGTTGTTTTGATTGCGGACGCTCTGAGCGTGACTGCTCTTGCATGTCAGGCAGTGTACATAGTAACATGGACACCCTTGAGAGAGCCTTCCCACTTTCTTCTGTCTCTGTTAATGATTGCTCCACCAGTTTACGTGCCTGTAAGTTTTAACACCAACACATGCTGTTCCATGTCTGTGGTGTCTGTGGTATCATCCCCGTCTTGTGTCGTACATTGTAGTTCTGTGAGTTTTACTGGGCTGATGCTTTTTAAAAAAGTCAAACCCAAATTTTAATAGAGCTCTATATTTATATTTCTGTTTTAGTTTCTTTTTAATATGAAAAATGTAATTCGTTATTTTGCTTTGTGTGCTCTTTCTGAAGCATGCTCTTGCAATAGCATGCAGGACCTTAGTAGTGCAGTTTGGTGACATCTTTTTTATTTAATTCATACAATATAATTGTCATTAATTAAACAATAAGTGCTTCAGTGGAGGGACAGACCTGTGTCTAAATCTATGACTGATGCTAAGCAGACAGCTTTAATAGTGCTGGCGCTAGAGCAGCATACAATAGGCAGTGAATAAATGTACAGGATACAACTTAGTAGCTGACCTGTAGTAGCTGGAATTCTATTCTGTACTGCTACCATTAGCTGTAGCTTTGTTTGTAACCCGTCATTCTCAATCAAGCAGGACCTTCCATCCAACACCAAACTGCAGAAATCTTAGTAAAAACAGTTGTACTTTTTGTAGTGCCTGTTTAGAAAGGCTAGGCTAGTGCAAACTTCTGGAGGCAAACTTTTTGAAATTTATTGTAGAATCTGTCCCATAGGACAGTACCGTTCTGGAATATGCCTCAAAAGCTCTTTTGAAAGATCAGAGTTGAGAGGGAAAAGACAGAATGAGAACAATTCTGCATAGCTGTTAATTCTGTGGGCAAGCAGTAGGGATTCCAAAGCGTCCTTTATCAGCGTGGTGTCAACAATTGAGAAAGGTTGTTAGATAAAATGGTGTTTGGATTTTTTTTATTTATTTTCTTACCCTCTTTAGACATCCATAACAGGCAAAATTATGTCTTGGGACACGACCTGTTTTCATTTCCCTACCCAAACGGCAAAGAAAACCTATAATATCATTCAGATAGATCTATAAGGGAGTATTAGGAGTTTTGATCAGGAAGCATGTCTGCTTTATATTACGAGTCATCATGGAGAAAATTGCCTTCCACTACTAAGATTGTACTATAGTTAGTAGATAACACATCTGATTGCCTTTTGATACCATATGTGTGTTGCACTAAATAGTCCAAGTGGTTGAATGACATGGGTTTAACTATTTTGCCATTTGAACTATTTTTCTAGCCACAAATGTGGCGTAAATAACAATACCATGATTTTTGTTAGCATTTTTTGTCTGGAGACTGCGTCAATTAAACTGATTCTAACAGGATTTCTTAGAGATTTCACCAGAAATCTCTCTGTATATGTGTATAAGCACTCTGAATGTCCTTTTTATCTTCTTGGTTGCAACTTGTGCATGACCTCAGGGGAGATGGTTCCCAGTGTTAAGTCCTATTCTAAGTTACAGGAGCATCCTTAAGAGAGACCTTTATCAGAGTAAAACATAGCAAAACATATTTTGTTAGGGAGAGTGAACAAGAAACCCTCCCGGATTGAGAATTACTGCAGGCAGTGTTACTTACGCAGCCTAACAGCCTCGATGACACAGTGCCTGGTATAGTTTGCGTTAACACAGACCAGTGCAGAGAGTGTGTGGTTGGGTCCCAGCACTAGTGTTAACAGAAGCCAGACCAGGCTAAATGACTATGTCCCCTACAAATGGGTAAAGTTTCTGCTATTAGCTCTGTTTGGCAAGGAAAGAGAAACCATGATTTGTAGGTTTACCATAGCTTTCAAGTTCACTTAAGACTCTACAGAGGAAGATAAAGTAAACATTTTTGATTGTGTTGCCTGCTGAGCCAAAAACCTCCACAATAATGGTATTATCGCCACCAAAAACAGTACTGTTGGGAAACACATTAGATCTGCATTATGTTTAGAAGAGTAAGTGATATTGACAGCTTTGGGGATTTTTAGCATCCTATCTTTCAAGGGCCTTTTCCCCCCTTCATCACTCCATCAAATCAAAAGAGATCTCCCTCTGCCCCTTGTGAGACTACTCACCTTTGACTGTTAATAATATGTACGAAAATCAATACCAATTCACACTCTCTGCAAAGCAGCATAAGCCTTTCTTTTCCAATTAAAATATATATATACACACACGAGTGCAGCGTTTCGCTGGCAAGACTTCAGTAGAAATCAGTGTGTTTTCTTTGCAGTGCACAGGGGTCGTATGATGCCCATCTTGACAGAGCTAGTTAGCTGAAAGAATGGCGGTGAGAGTCGGCTTTTCATTAAATATGAGCAGATGTGAAATGTAGAGTGTTTCACAATTAGAAATGGCAGCAGCAGGGCCCTGGAATCAAAGTGAGGTCAGATTGGTGGATCAGATTACCTCTCTTACATTCTTTAGTTGTTCTAAAAATCATTTTGAATTAGTGTTACTGGAGCCATGATGGGTTTTGCCCTTTGTCTTTTATGCTAGGACTGTATTGTTTCCCCAGACACTCATTAAAGGTCATTATACTATTACAGGGCTTGCTTTGGTCGTGGTGCCCCAGCTGGGTTGGTTTGCTTCTACAATTGCTTAATGCATTTCTTTCTTTCCATTTTCTTTTTGGTTTGTTTTTTTTTTTTTTCCCTTTTGGTTATAAAAGCAGGCGCTTTTTTCCCAAGGTAAATAAAATCACAAACCATTGTATGAAACTTCTTGAAACAATGAGTAGCTTTTGTAGGAATTAATGCTGTTTGTAAGGATCTCTTGTCACATAGAAGATACCTATTTGCATATTCAGTGATGTACACAAGATTTAGTGTACTAATTGTATAATACGTAAACAGCACTTGCAGTGTATTTTCCACTGTGAATCGGTTTCTCTGTTATTATATTGTTGCCTGTACTTCCAGAAAAAGAAAATCATAATTTGATTAAATGTAATTACATTAAAATAGCTTTTGAGTTTATAGGCAGCTCCCTGGAAAAAAATTGATATGATCTTTGTGAATGTAAGGAAATAGAAGTTTAAATTTTTTTGTGTCTACATTTTTTCAGGTTTAGCTGCATTGGGTAGGTTGCTACATGAACAGCAGTCAAGTGGGCCAAGCATTTTTTTTGTACTGGAGACTCAAGTGAATTAGAGTGGAGAGAGGCACTTAGCCACTAAAAAACCTGGGCTGGTTTATGCAATGAAATTATGTGACTAATAAGCATGATATTTCTGCTTAGGTCTGTGCCAAATCTTGGAGAGTGCCATTCAAATGATGAATTCATACAGACAGAAACTTAACCTGAACCATTTAATTTCTGTGTTTCCATATCGCCATATGGCTGTGCTTCTCAGGAACATCTAAAGTTCATGTTCCAAAAGGAAACCTTTTCTAAACTTGTCACCGTGCCCACTGCCACGGGAATCTAAACTTCCAGGGACATTCTTGATACTAGGCCCAGGCATATCTAATTCTGCTTGTGAGAAAACATGCTTTGGCATGCTCTGATAGTTCTGAGAAGCTTTATGTGAAGACTTTGGCTTTGGGGAATATCGGGGATCTCCAGAGATAAAAGACAAGACTAATTATCACTATATTTTTAATTCAGGGCTCAGCCCCAACCCCTAGCCATTCTATTTGGAAAGAAGGACCATGCTAAGATAAGCTGGAGGAAAGCTGAACTTTTGAAAGTAGCCAAAGCATGTACCTACTTGTGTGCCAAGCCCAGTTTAGAACCATATATTCTGTCTGGTCTTCTAGTGCCATCACGTGGTTTATGCTGAACAGAGAAGTTAGCCGCTGAGTTTTTCTCAAAGGACCTAAAATTTTGTTCTGCAAGATTAGATGAACATTTTGGGTAGCTTAAATAAGATGACTGTTGAACCATGGTTGATACGCTGTGTTGAACCTGTCTGGCAATGTGGTCAAGGAACTCTCCAGCTGCTTCATTGACCTGTGCTGCTTAGGGCACCGTAGGCCCTGCCTGTGTGTCTTTACAACTTAAAAAAAAATTAATTCTGTAATGAGAGTTGAAATGACACGTGGCTTGCTGATTTAGCTAGAGAGAATAACGCATAATACACACACATCGGTCAGTGTATCTAAAACTCATCAGTTGTTTAACTCTGCTTTGGCTTTTCTACATCAGTTGACTATAAAGTCCTCGATTCTGAAATTACGGGCTGAAAAGACAGTGTAGTCTTTATTTCTCCTATCTTCTGCTTTCTACACAACAGAACTAACCTACTACTTCTCTAGTCCCGATGAAGTAGCCAAGACAGCAAGAAATACTTGTTTTTATGGATGAGCTAGTGCTCGAATTCTCTTTTCACCCTTTAGCCGCGATGCTTTCCCTTTTATGGGATAGAGATACCAGCTAGAGACTGAGAGATTCTCAAACCAACTTTAAATGTGATCCCATTTACATTAGAGTTGTAATAGTCTCAGGAGGAAAAGGTGGGATACTACCACTGCTCTCTCCCACTACACACATTTTCTGAGCTGTGAGAATTCTGTTGTGGCCACAGGAGCGATGGAGACTCATTTGCTCCAAAATTGTTATTTTTCCATATGCTGCATTAACAGCTTTCTTTTTAATATAACCTGCTGATTCCTGTGTGGTCACACGATCTCATCTTTGTCCTGCACAAAAACCCTATAGCACGCCTTTAATGTGTTGAGGAAGAAGAAATTGAAGGAGTAAATGAGCGATAAGGTCTGCTTGGAAAAGAAAGACAGATGTTGCCCCTCAGGGATGGCATCATAACATCATAAGCAAGTGATTATAATCAGGTGGTTATGTTTTTACAGCTCGCTTCTGTGGAGTGACCCCAACTCTGTATAGTGGAGAGTGATATAGCATTACCTTGTGTAGCCTGTTTTGTTTTTCTTTTTTTTTTTTTAATGAGATTAATGAAAATTGGACATTAGAATGAAACACAGTGCCAAGTAAGTTCCTGTTAATTCAAAGCTACAGAGAATATAAATCATAAGCCTGTGAACCATGGTGTGGGTAATAGATTGATTTATGTAAACCTAGTTCCAAATGTTGTTCTTTCTTTTAGGGTGACAGATTTTTACTTCATTTACACCAGTTCCTGTGTATTCAGGATTGTGTTCCTGAGCAGTTGACATGGATATGACATTTCTTCTAAATACCTCTACAACACTGCATGTGTCCCCTTTAAAAACAGAGAGAATAATGTAAAAATGGACACCTTTATATATTTTTAAGTGTTCAGTTTTGCAGAGAAAAATATTATTTTAGATAACTCAGTTAAGATACAAGTCCAATACAGCTGGAAAAAAGTCAGGCATCTACATATTACTGTAGTCTGCGTTGCTACCGAGTAATGAAGAAAACCAACTTGCCTCCCTTAACCACCTTCTTAGAATGAACTGCTGTCAAGAAAGCTGCTGTTACCAAAACTGTCCAGTGGGGTTCTGAAGCATATAAAACCAGACAATGGAACAATTGAAAAAGAAAATATCAACGTGGGAGGTTCCCGTGCTGTTCTATACAGGTTCTTATGGTCTAGCCACTGACATGAAGTCAATGCTTGTATATGCTAGAGATTTGCCATATTTCCAGCCTGTGGTACTGGCAAGTCAGAAGCCAGACACCTTGAGATCTGCTTTTCTGAGAACGAAAATCTCCTAATTACTCTTCCACTTTCAGTCTTAGTTTATACTTGCAATTCTACCTAACCAACTTTCTTTCCATCTTCTTCTCCCTGTGGCAGTTGTACAAAGGTGCGTGCAGGTGTTTCTACTAAAGGAGATAGGATGGATTGACTCAATATATGCAATCACAGTCTTACCCAGCATTCCAGAAGTGCTTGCTGGAACAGTGCTTTCACTGAACCAAACCTGCGATTTGTTTGCCTTTCTATCATTCTTGATGTGCAGACCTTCGGGTGATCCTCTCCTTGACGCAACTGTATGCTTTTCTGCGTTGCTAACAGATAGAAGCAGTGATCCGAGTGGGCTGGTGTATGCCCTCCTGAAACTCCAAGTACCTGTTCCATCATTTTTTCCTGTGAATGAATGCACCGAGACTTTTATATTTCACTGAATAGATGACATTAATTACGGAGCAGGGGGAAGTAACATGAAACAGTAGGTATTTTACAATAGGCGGCTTCAGGTATGTAGTTTGTCTCAAACACTCTAAATATGAATCCCTTTTATTCTATATTTTAATAGAACCTGAGTGCTGCTAAATTATTTAACTTGCTTTTGGGTATAATATGAGAATATGGATGAACACTGAGATGTAGAAGTGCAAGAGTAGGGAAAAACCCAAAACGACCCCCCAAACCAAGCTGTTCCTTTTTAGATGGTAGAGTGGTAAAAGTGAGACCATCTTAACTTGTTACTCATGCAATAATGAAGCACATGCCTCTTCAGATTAGTTTTGTGATGCAGTATTTACCAATAGGCTGATGAGAGGATGCTCTGCCCAATTTGTGATGTCTGTAATAAGGAGATGGGCTCTTGCATCACTGTGGGATGGAGGCACTGCTGTGTTTGGCAGAAAATCTTTTGAAGAACTGGGAAGGTGTGTGTGGAGGGAAGAGATCAAGAAGTCTGCATTTGATTCCTTTAGGCCTGTACATTGAGTAGTGATTCTTGCCAGGGTCACAGGGAAGAGACTAGTGAGTGGCTTGCTTTGATGGGGACAAGCTAGAAAAGACGCTGTCTGCATCCCGTGGAGTGAATTTAGCAGAGGGTCTTATGCAAGGTGACATGGAAATTATGTTTGCATTTTTAGTTCCTGAGTGTGGCTGGTTGTCGTGAAACTCACCATGACAGTTCCTTACCATCAGGCAGCAGATTCTTCCCGTTACCTCCTTGGTGTGGGACAGATGCTAGCCGGTTAGCTCTCCTGCTCTACTGTTTCCAAGCTATTTCAAGCGACAGATGCCAGAACTGGCTCAGTTTCATCTTGAGCATTTCTGTCATAGCCCTGCCTTGAGCCCAAATTCTGACCTTTACTATGTGAAATAAAGTACTTATGAACAAGCAGTGGCTTGATCCAGAGCAGGCTTAGAGCAAATGTCAAGTGTCAAGTCAGTCTTCTGCTTCTTTATTCCACCTGCATCAGGAACCTGGATTAGACCTTAGACTACAGCACCGACTGCCTTAGGCTTTATGGGTCTGGAGAGACATAACTTATTAACAAAGAGTTATTAAATTTTTATCAGTTTTATAACACAATGAAAATGCCTTCTGTGAATCTACATTGTATTCATTATCATTTAAAATGTTAATTAAGTCAAAGTTGCATTTAATTTAGTTCTAAATGTGCCTTTGGGAGGAAGCTTTTAAAAACAGCTGCAGGATTGAGAAGCTCATTCATGCTGGAAAGTTGTTAGTACCACTTTTCAGGATAGGTCCCCCAACTTGATTGCCATTCTGAGTCTTGGCTAATTTGTGTTGATGTTATTGGGCAAGGTCTCAAATTAATATTGAACCAATAACGGCAGAAAGCTATCAGCGCATGCTAATTGCAGATACACTTTGATGCATAATTTTGTTCTTTTCAGATTGATTCCAAACTAAAATGAATGGTTGGTTCATAAAGTCTGTACTTGTACTCTTGTGTTAGAATATTTTCTTCATTTAATATCCTTACTTGTTGGCTCCTTTTATAATGAAAGGAAAAATATGTTTGCTGACTTGGAGTATGGTCCCTTAGATTCGTAGAAAAAGAAGTCCTCTGAAGTAGAACTTCTACATTTTGTGTGATTTGAAATTATTGTCATGTATAGGAAGTGCTTGTTGCAGCATACAACAGACCACAATATAGTAGCAATATGTAAAGTGAAGTGCAGTTTATTATAAGAAAAAACTAGAACAAAAGCCCTCCAAACCCAAGTTAAAATGTGCTTAGCTTGTACTATGTATTGGAGTGTTATTGCTTCTGATGCTTTTTGATGTAAAAAACAACAGAAAGAAGGTAAAAATCAAGTACAGTGTCACCTGGATCTGATTATTCCATTAAGACCCCCAGCACATTTAACATATGTATACCTTTAATCAGGTGAGCAGTCACATTAGCTGCAGTGTGACCACTAATGGGCATGATTCTAGAATTGGAGCCAGAGGGAGCTAACCTAATGCTTACTTAAGCTGGGAGAGTCCATTGAATTGGAACCAGAGATCTTCAGATTTTACCAAGTTTAGTGTAGGTCCAATGGTCCAGCCCTCAGCCTGGATGCCAGAAGCAACCTGCAAGACAGTTTTTTTCTGGATCATCATATTTTCTACTTAGTACCTAGAACCTTTCCAGGTATTCGTATATGCCAGGATGCATAACCTCATGATTTTTTTATGTGCTACATGAAAAGAGGAGATTGTTGTCGCGTGACTCTGTATGTGGTTCTTCAAGTGCCACAAAACAAGCACCCATCCTGTCTCATTGCTTTGATTGAGATTATAGTAGACAGGAGGGAATTGAGCAGAAGAGGAAAATTTTTACTTGATTTTTAAGAAATCGTAGCTATATATTTTTATTATGTAATTTCTTAAACATGTTGATGGTATACTTTAAAATAGGTTAAAGTTCAGTTGTACTTTTACTTATTTATCAGCTTTCATTAGCATACCTTTTTGTAATACAATGATGGAGCTTTCCTTGTGATATTTTATATATTACTAAATGCTTTAATGCTGTAATTCACTTTTTATCAGTGACTTTGGGAAACATACTGTGTGCTACCTCACACACACATGCTTCGCTGATGCTGATCAGGAAGTGTTAGCACAGTACAATTATTCTGAAAAGGAAGGGTGGAGAAAGCGTTATTACTGTGTAAGAAGTGGCCGGTGTCATCCGGTTGAAAATTCATGTGGACGTTTTAGTTTGAATGGAAATTCCACCTAGGCAAATGGCACAAGGCAAAGATCCCAATCCTGGCTGTGCCACTGGCTTACTACATGACTATAGTTCCTTTTCCGTGCAGAGACTGAGAATATTGCATTCTCAATATATTATATTACATTATGTGCTGAGAAGTGCTTTGAGATCCTTATATTTTGAAGTACTGAATATAAGGGTGTTCTTTTGACATAGTGATTCCCCTGTGGAAGCCAATGTTCATGTCTTCTGATCTTTGCTGAAGGAGGTCATAGATACACGGCAAGGAGGGGAGGAAGGTGAAATGGGGTACATAACAGAAGGGAGGAAGGGGGAGATTACCAGAAGTGCCTTGCTGCTGTCTAATTTAGGGAGGTTTTGAAAGGGGATACTGTCTAAGAGAGCATGAATACCTTCTGTTTATCTGCATCAGCAGGGAAGAATCTATTTCTAGATCTCTGGAAAAAACAATTAAAAAAAATCGTCTGCAGTTTTTAGCTGCTTCTGAACTTTAATTGGAATGCAGACCTTGTTTACTGTGAAGAACTGCTGAAGGAAATCCAAAAAATCATTATAGCGTCTTTGATCTTTGTCATGCAATTTCCTTTGTTCATTCTTGCATAAAAGATCTTGCTTGCACTACGCATGTTGCTTTCTCCATTCCCATGTTCCTGACATTATTATCTTCACTGTCTAACTCAGTAGTGTTATGTGTTGTCTGACACGACGCTACAATGTGGAGAGAGATTTTACATCACCATAACTATGCTATGGAGGAAGACTGGCAACAAGAAATGGAGGTTCTGTTCTTGAGCAAACTCTTCCCAGAATGGACTAGCAGGTGTGCCATCTGGCAATGTAGATGGTTGATTCTGCAGCTAGCCCCTCTGCTATGGTACTTACACGATCCCGTATGGGACATACTGCTGGGGTTTTTAGTAAAAATAGAAGATCCGACATATGTACAACAACTTAGAAGTCAAGATAAACATTTGCCTAGCTGATAAAGATTCATCAGCTAGTACAACTAAGGTTCTTCTACCAAAGAATATAAACAATTAGAAGTTTTGAGCCTAATGTAGAGATGATGCTTATTCCTGTTCCATGAGGAGGGCCACAACAGTGATCCGAGGGCTGGAGCACCTCTCCTGTTGCGAAAGGCTGGGCAAGTTGGGATGGTTCAGCCTGGAGAAGAGAAGGCTCCAGGGACACCTTAGAGCAGCCTGCCAGTACCTGAAGGGGCCAACAGGAAGGATGGAGAGGGACATTTCGCAAGGGCACGTACTGATAGCACAAGGACTAATGGGTTTAGACTGAAACAGGGCAGATTTAGATTAGATATAAGGGAGAAATTCTTTACTATGAAGGTGGTGAGGCACTGGAACATGTTGCGCAGAGTAAGTTGTGAATGTCCTCTCCCTGGCAGTGTTCAAGCCAGGTTGGATCGGGCTCAGCCTGAGCAGCCAGATCCAGTTGAAGATACCCCTGCTCACTGCAGTTGGGTTGGACTAGATGACCTTCAAAGTCTCTCCGATCCCCCAACCTATTTTGTGATTCCGTGAGTAACATGAGGTAAAATCCACAGTTGCAAACTAGTAGTATGTTTCTTTAACAGGCTTTTGTCCGGTGATTTTTTTTTCATTCGTTTTCTCTGTTAGAATTCATTTCAGATCTGCCAAAACATGCAAGGACTGTCAAGTTCTCTGTGATCAGTCAGTCACAAGAAGGGTGGCAGCGAAGAAGTGATACAGTATTTATTTAGAATTGCAGGATGTGAAAATTAATAAAATTGACATGATGAGGCAGCAGAAGGGTGAAAGGGAGTGCGATGCACCACTGAATAGCACAGCATGTACTTTTCTGGCATCCACTACGTATTGTCCTTTGTGTCATATGGGAAACATTTCCTAAATTTTCAGATGACTTGCTAGTATTTCCCACTAAAAATGGAACTGGGCTTATAGCTATTCTTGCATCTTGTCTTGTTATTGACATGAAATACTGCTTTTTTTCTTGGTAATGAACAAAACTAATAAGCTTTCCAATGTCAGGTAAAGCAACAAAATAGCAAAATAGATTTTACTAGCTGTTGGACACGAAGAGCTGCTTTCGATGGTCCACAGAAAAATACTTGTCCAATTGTGTGAGGTTGCACATTTAAAATAAGTACTATTCAAATTAATTTTGTATTGATGCTAAAGTATGTTTTGCGTAAATTGACACATGAAAATGTAATTTTTGTTTCTTTTTACGTGCAAAACATCTGCTGAAAATTATATCAGTTTTCATTAGGTAAAGGTCTAAATATTTCCATAGTTCTTAAAAGGTGGATTTTTTGCACCAAGCGCTTTTGTTCCATAGAAGAATTGTCCATGAAGAAATGAATATATATATATTTAAAGCACTTCATTACATATATTTTGATTGTTTGATTGGCCGAGTCTCACTGTCCTGAGTAACAAGATATACCTTATTGATTTCTTCATTCAGATAAAGGAGAAAGGAGGAGAGAACGGTAGTCTTGGGACAGATGCCAGTCTCAGCACACATTCTGTGGTGATAATCAACTGGATAAAGATTGGAATCAGTAATGTAATCCTAGGTATTTGAGAGGATCCTTCCACACAAGGAGTCCACCTTACAGGCACATTACACTTTGGAGATTTATCTGACTCAGCAAAGGCCTTTGGTTATGTTTGGAAAAGAAGTAAATGAACACAGACCTTGCAGGGACAGGGAAGACTCAAGCCAAGGATCCATGATTGTGTGGTCTAGATTTGTCTGATACTACATCAGTCTGAAATTCGGCAAGAGCAGGAACTGGCATTCCTGTAACCCATTGGCACCAGATCCTTCTGCATGTTGATTTGTGTAGGTTGATCTATGTAGTGTGAATTCTGGGCCTGATATGTGCACTTCAATATGGCATTATTGTATAATTCTGCCATTCTTATAACTCCCTACACCTAAATTTGCCTCTTTTCAAACATGGAATTATTGTAATTTTTGTTTCAGTTCTCTCCTATGATCACTACCACACGTTCTTCTTCATTATAGCATGGTCTGTGGAACTTTTTTTTACTTTCTTGCTTTTCTGAATAATTCCTGAATATACTGTCTCCTCCTACTTGAATGAAAATGCATTGTCTGGTTTTGGATTCGGGATTTCTAGTGTTATTGTGGCTAGCAGCTGATTAAGCTTTAATGGTGTTTTTGGTTGGCTGATTGAATCTTTGAATGCTGCAGCTCATTCATCCACAGTTTATCTGGGATTTCTCCTGCTAAATAGATAGATAAGCTCTCGTTTTTCATCTCAAACTGTAGCTTGAGGGAATGCAAGAATTGTGTCTTTAGGCTCATATGTTCAACCTCAATACTCAGTCCCCACATGCTCCTCAAGAAATATCCTGAAGTTGTCCCTTGGGTCCCACAGATTTCCTCAGCAGTATTCTTGAGTTCTGCCCATGAGGAGGATAAAATATGTCAAAATATGCATGTGTTTTTCATCTGCCTTTAGCATATGAGTCTTTTGTCTGCCCTCTTCTTTCTCCTCAAGCAGGACAAAGTAAAATCCTCAGAGGTAGAGCTCCAAGCAATTCACTGTTGGAAGATGACTTTCTTGACAGCTGTCAGTGTCTCGCGAGTACTGGATTTCTGGATGCTTTCAGTATCTGACTCTCAAAACATCTGGCAGCGGCACTATTTCCAAATACATTGACATCCAGTGTCATTTGTCGTTGATACAGTTACTTTCAGGGTAGTGGCTGACCCATAAATCTTACGAGATCTTATATATCAGTTTTATCTTTGATGGAGAGAGTTGTTCCTCCTCCAGGTGATTGTGGACTTTATTGTGAAATCGATGTGGTAATTATAACAGAAATACTGGCAGTTCAGTGGTTTCCTGCAGAATTTTCTTTTTTTTTTTTTGATGAGTCGTCTTTCCTCCTTATCGTGGTACCTGCTTTGAAAAAGAACATCATCTGTGTTTAATTTTATACTCACAGAGTACAAGCGACTTCCCTGGTATAACACTGAGCATACCAAGCATTCTGCAGACATATCTGAGCAACCTGGGTGGCTAATTCCACACTTCGACTGTCCTCTCTCAAAAATTCTCCATCGCCTTCTTTCCTCTCCTCTTGTTTCAGGGCACTGTGTAAGAACAGTGATGGTGCTGCTGTTAGGCTCCCTTCGCTTGCTCTGCTAACGTCCATATTCTCATCAGGGTTCGGTTAGTGAAGCCAGGAGTACGTAGCGTGATGCTTTTACCATTGATGAAATTTTGTTTCTAAAGCTGTTCCTTGTGATCTCTTTGCGTGATCTGCCTGGTCCTTGTCGTGAACTAAGCAAGCTCCACATCTCTGTGTAGCTTTAGTGGCAAAGTGACAAGAAAAAAAAGAACAAAACATATTCTATATTTTTTTTAGAGCTGGCTATAAGTTTAGTTTGGTAGGTTTAGTATGATTTGCTTGCTTTCTCGCTTGTTAGTCTGCGTACTTTTATACCATTATAGTTTGTCTTACATGAAGTCATTGTGAGGTGGCATGCATTTCCCTCTTACAATAATTCGAAATAGTTCCACCCTACCTTCTGCGTGTATTTCAGTGTTACCAGTGCACTATGTGGAGTATTAGATAAATAATCAGAGGGACCTTAGAACGGTCAATTAAAAATTTTGTATGGAGGTATTTTGATCCTATTTATGTTGTATTTGAAAAATATGACCTTTGCTAAAGACAGCCATCCTTTTGAGCGTTCTTCTGGTTAGAGATCAAAACACACATGTAACGTTGTTCTGTTATCACCAGTGGATTTCTTAGCTTATGCTTTATTTTCCACCCTTATGAAATTGCCAGCCCTTGCTTCCCTATAGCGAGCGATTTCAGCCAAGCTGCTGTATGCTTTGGCAGAGACGTGAGCTTTAATTCCTTTGCAGGTACTTTGCAGGTACAGAGGAAGACATCACATTTCCATTTATCTTTTTTTTTATTATTGTTGTCTTGTTTTACTTCCTTTGTTTTGCCATTGTTTATGTAGAAATTATGTGCTATACTACCCTAATTTTCCATAGCAATGAATGATATTCCATCTCTATTTTTGCCATTGCCATTTTTGCTATTATTTTATAGATCTATTCTTAGTTATTTATATCTTGGTTGTTCTTTGTATTAATATATTTACCAGGTGATATTTGTTTTTTGGATACATACCTTCAGAGAAAAACAAGGCTTGACAAGAATGGAATACATTGTAGAACTCACTAAAGTAGGGAGCACTTAGAAAAAAAAAAACCCAATGGATTTCTTAGTGTCGTGAGGTGTATTTAACTATATATCTGTAAATGATAAAGCCAGCATATGTTACAGCAGGCTTTTTAATAGAACAGGTTCAATCTGTGTGACTAATTTGGGTAATTACCCTGTGACTTACAGTCCTTCACATGGGAGAATTAGTTTGTCAACAAATAGCATTCCCTGCTTTTGTGAAAGCCATACTTCAGGTAATGGAGCATTGTTAAACTGCAACCAGCGTGCTAAAAATCTGTCTTCCGGCAATAACGTTTCTACATATAGGAGCAGCTGAGAAGTACTGTTCTGTACTTACGCATAGATTTGGAGATAGAAAACCAGCTCTGGAGTTCGGAACTGTGCATATCCAGCAGGTGGTGGTGCTGGCTTAGAAATGAGCAGCAACTGGAAAGCCTCCAGGAACTTTCCTATGTACAGCTTTGGTGAGGAAAAAATTTTATTAAAAAAAAAAATAAAAATTCCAGTATTTCAGATAACTCGTTTCAGTTGTATAGAAGTGTTTCCGAATAGGTATATACAGTGTGAGCACTTGAATATAAAACCAGCGTGTATGTAAACACGCATAGCATTTTATACTTAGTTTACATACGAAAATGATATTATGACCTCACAAGTAACACTCGTGTGAAGACCTCCATCCCGGAGGAGTATTACAGCTGAACCTGAAGAGTATTGGGGATCACTGAGCCTGATCCTGTTAACATTTAATAAATGGAAGTTTTTCCACTGATGTGGATGAAAACTGGATGAGACTGACAATAAGAAAGCCAGAGTTAAATGTCAGGATTTCAGTGCTTCTTGTTCAGAGGCAGGGACTCTTCCACACCATTTTGAACAAGGGTAAACAACAGCCAAACGGGAAAAGGAATTAAATGGTAGAAAAGTTTAAAAAGTAAAAAAAAAAAAATCCAATTTATTGGTGGCATATTAACCACCTAGTAAAAAAACCCAAACTGAGCAACGTTCCCTCAATTGTGTGTTCTGGAAGTAACACAACTCACTGGGAAGCAGAGGAAGAATTAAAAAAAATAAAAAAGCTTAGAAGATAAGAATACAGCCCCATAGATCTAGATGAAGTTTATGAAAATCTCTTCTCTACTCAACAATTCTGTACTGGCAGGGAAACGGGCATTGGGGGACCTAGTGCATCTTCGTCAGGAAACACGTTTAATTGAAAACACCTTCATAACAAATTTATTTTTAAACTTGTCATGAGCAGGGTAGAGAAAAGGTTATTTCAGTTTAAAATCTCAGGATGTGCAGGTTGGAATGACACTGGAAATGTGTATTTTTAAGATGTTGAGATAAATAGGCACGTTGACCTGGAAAACAAAGTAATAATTCTGGTTAGATTTCTGCAGAGTGGAATCTGCACTTCGCAATGTTCTTGGGAAGGAAACCACTGCAGCAAGACCAAGCTGAAATTTGTGGAGTCCTGCTCCAAAGAAGTCGGCATATAGCTGTCCCTTTCCTATGGACTGAAATATTCTCTCTTGCTGAGGAATACAATCTATGCAGTAAATACAAGATTTCTAATCCCAAGGAGCAGGGCAATCACCAAGGACTCCTGTGCTTTTTCCCTTAGTTGCCTCTAGGCATTGTATATTTTCCCACTGAATTTAATGGAGCTGGGGGAGTGTAAGCAGCAAACTGTTCGCAGATACAATGGTGAGTGGCCTTTCAAATTTATATTTTAATTTTTATTTTAAGAAGAGCTTATGTTTTATCCACATAGAGGACTTCCCTGGTTTTGGCAGTAACTGATCAAAGTGTGAATATATTCAGTCACCAAGGGGAAACTTCTTTTACTTTGTAAAAACAGGATAGATTCCTCCTACAGTTTGGCAGAACTAGGTAGCTACAGTCTACCCTTGCTGGTGCTGTAACTTCTCCCTCCATGACCATTGCAGATGTCAAAATCCTCTCTGAGGCAGTAGGACAAAGGACAATACGCTTTGGATTGCTACGTATTGAGAGAAGGACAGTCTATGACAGTGCGCCGAGTGTAGATCTACAGGTGTGGAAATACTACAGTTTGCTGTGTGATGAAGAATCCCCCAAAGACGTGCCTTTTGGCTTGACATGTCGTGCCTTGGGGGACTGTCAGAGGACCACTCATAAGGAATTTGTTGTCCTTTAATCAGCACTGTATTTTTTTTTAAGGAAAGAAAGAAACCACATAGAAATAGAAAAGATGTCACAGTTGTTTTATGTTACAGACATACAGTATCTTGTCTGATTAAAAAAAAAATCAAAACACTGTAATAACAGTTTGCCCTTATCACATATGCAGATGGTATGCTTTTATGGAATGTATTCCCAATGTACTTTCCCAACAGCGATAGCAACCTCACCATCTCATACCTGGTAGATCTAAGTAAATTAGTGAGTATCAGCCACAATTTGAGATAATTTAGTCACTTGAGTCTTAGCAAAAGCTGTAAATAAGGAACTCCATTAAAAGGGAATTGGCTGCAAGTGAGCAACCCAAGGCTGTGTAACAGATCAGTGGTAGAACTAAACTTCCAGTCAAGAGATTCCCAGTCCCCTGTTTGTAGCCATGGAGTCATCAGGTAGTCTATTAAAAAGTTAACATGTGGCTTTGAGCAATCCTTCTGTACTTTGCTTCTGCCAGATGCAGCAGCTGGAACTCTAAAATTGGAGTTCGTCGCTGCTTGCGACGCGGTAGGACACACAGGGTCTGAACAGCTCTTTTCTGACACACGGGGGTAACATTTTGCTGTTGCTCCTCCTCAGCGTTCAGATAGCAGAACAGCTTGTCATAATGAAATAATAGAATTTCAAATTGAACTTGGAGAATATTTACACTCGCCGTACCCGATGAGAGGCTTTGAGTTTCCTGATTCTCCAAAGTGCACTCTCAAAAGACAAAGTCAATTCCCTTCCCTTTGATGTTTGTCTGGAGAACAGATCCCCGTGAACAGAGACCGTGTTCTCTTTTAAGTTCTACAATTTAGACACATATCTCTTTCTGTGCTCTTTCCCAAAATAAACATTACTTTATCCAAATTGTATTCTGTATGGGTGCAACATATGGAGAATTCAATTGGACAATTAAATGGACAGGGGAAAAAAAGCCCACTGATGCTTTTTTTTTTTAACTTTTCATTTGACAATTTTCCAATAAGAATATAATGACTTGAATAAACAATTACAGAGCAAATCATAAACTGAGAAGGTAATGAAGAATCGAAATTAAAAATCAAGAAAAATGGATGAGGGACTACTAAAATCTGAATCAGAAAATATGTTCAGGTTTCAATGGACCTTAGTCTAAATATAAATTAGGATTTGAATAGGAATTAAATAAAGTAGCTTTTTTCTGCTGTGCACATTTCTCAGGGGAAAGGGAAGATGGCTGTTATGTACAAATAGCATCACATTGCGTATAGACTTCTGTATAGGAACAAGGAACCAGGTCCCTGAAATCTGAAGCCTTTCTTCTCTACATTGCCCAAGCCAGTTATGAAGTGCTGTCTACATGGGAAAGGCTTTCTCGCTGCCTCATTTTACCAGCTTGCACCCTGCAGTGTGAGATATGAACAGCTCCTGATCTAAAGTCCACTGAAGTCAGTGTGTTTTCTTTGACTTGGGTGCACTGTAGATCAACCACAATTTGAACAGCCTTAAACCACTCCTTTGCTTGCTGAAGTCGTAGTAATAGAGAAGTGATAGCAACCAGTATCTCTGGAAAGCATTTGTAATAATTATGCTCTTCATTTCAACTCGAGGAGCAAAAAAAAAAATAAAATCAAAGTTCTACAGTAACCTTAGGGGGTTCCTCTACCCCCAAAAATAAAGCAGTTTGAAACCATACCCTGGACTTTTTTTCACCGAGAGATTCAAGTTAAAAGTTTGCTGGGTTTCCAAACACTTGTGCAGTCTGTCTTTCATGCCATATACACCTGTAACCCTAAAAGTTTGGGAACTTAAAGATTGTTGTGGTTTCGCAGAATATCAAAGCAGCCGTCTAGAATCTGTAACAGGATCCAGCCTGGGAATGTTCCACATGTTCTATTAACTGTCTTTTTACACCATTCAGGGAAAAGCAAAGGTGAGGAATATATCTGTAGCGGAGTTTCAATCCTATGTGTGAGGAGAATTAAGACTGAAAGACTGTGTATTATTAATATAAAATTTAAGCATTGGATGACAACAGAAAAGAAACCTGAGAATAATACATTTGTCATTCAATTTTGTGTTCCGTTAGCCAAAAGGTGCAAGCCTGGGACAAAAAGATAAAAAGAAAAAGAAAAAAGATGTTTCTTGGGCTGTACTGTTTCAAAGAGAATATCTCATGTGAGCACTGTGATGTGTTCTTGACATTCTGGGATCCTGATGGTTTTTATCTGCTTCAGCTGGCACGCACTGCAACTAAAAGCCAGTGAGCCTCACCTGCTTTTCTAATGGTATAAGTATGTAGAGATAGGCAGCATATCTGTTTCTCTTTGTATAAAAAAAAGACGCAATTGAATGCACTTCCCTGAGTTTGTAATGCACATAGAAACCAAAACAGCAATCGTGTTTAATTTGAAATGCCATTTCAGACACCAAGCAAACACAGCTCTGCGGTTTCTAAAATTAACATTCTTGTATCTCATCAAGCACCGTTGCATTGTCGTTTCTAGTCAATGATTTCATTACATCTGTTAGCACCAAAAAAAATCAAGTAGTAATTATAGATTTGTAAAATAAGTAGTTCATTGGCATAAAGTGATTTTTTAAGGGGATAAATAATATTTTTTTTTTCCAACACATAACAATGTTCTGATTAAACTGTATTTCAACACTATGCTGAGTTCCAACCCCAACTGATGGGGCACATTTTCTTTTCTGAAACTATCTTTGATAAGAAATGCATTACAAACTCATCAGTTTGGCTTCCTGTTAACAAAGAGACAGCAGCCGTCTGGATTATTCTAGATCCGCAGTGAAACTGCCACACTATGTATGCTCAAACTAAAGCTGTGCGAGTTTGACAAGGGGCAGATGAATCCAGGAGTTATTGTGCAGGGGTTTAAGTCTGTGCGGCAGCTGACGGTTGAAATAATCATCTATACATCGCTCTGAGCTAGCTGGGGAAAGGTTGAAGCTGTATATTTTCAACATATCTAGCCTAATGGTTAATCTGTTGTCTCGTACAGGGGGTGCTGGGTGGAATCGCAGCGATAGCTGACAGTCTGGAGGAATTGCTGTGGGTATTTTCGGTTGCCTGATTCACAAAGTGGTAGGTAGCAAAGTCTAAACAGGCTTGTCATTGAAAGAGGGAAGTCATGCTGTCACTCCCATCAAAAGATCGGCGGTAGCCAAAAGCTCGATCAACATATTGATTATCTGCATTTAGTAATACAGAGCTGCGGCTTGTCTTCACCCATCACGTGAAAGCTGAGCTTTGTGGAAGACGTGCCCGATTGCAGAGTGGTGATTGCTCCTTTGGAGTTCAGCTGGGAAGATGCTTGGGACAAAGAGAACAGTTAAGTTTGGGGGAGAAAGAAAATATATTTTTAAACCAAGGTAGATGAACTGTTAAAAACATTCTTTACACTTCTAGAGCTCGATCTGGCATATCTGCGCAGTGACACGGCATTACTCACTACAGAGATTAAGGGGGTGCAGTATGAATTAGACTGAAGCAAAAATGAAGTATCTGCGAGTGACAGCTCTGGCTGATGGCTGAATAGGAAGGAAAACACTGCGCTAGTGTCTGGTGAGAAACGGTGCTGAAAGCCTAGCAGCTGATAGAGCTGGGGGAGGAAAGGAGCAGTGGGTATCGGTGGTGGTTTAGAATGTCTGGTCTTGGTCAGGATATTTTTTCTCCTTTAAAACACATTTTCATCCTCCCTTCCAGGCAAATCATGCTGAAGCCAGTTTCAGCCATTTTGTTGAAAGCACTGTACTGGTATTCTGCCTTGTTACATTTAAATTAAATCTCAGCCCAGTTGTAAGTTGTGCTAAGTGTATGCTCGCAAAGAATAAATAGAGATTGCCATAGGCATTATATTAACTACATTGGTTGTTTTAAAAATGTTCGGGGAGTTGCAGATTGCATTTCAAATTTTCTTCATTATAATAAATAAAATGTATAGAAATAGAAACAGGCACAATTCCCTAATGCAGTCTGTAGGCAAGTGTATATTCATTGAGCTTGAAAGGGAGTTCAGGAGGGTGGGGGGAACGAATAGGAATGTATGCAGCTTTGAAATACCTTTACATAAATCGCATTAATATCTCACATGTTATAGACATTATTGTTTATTTGTCTAATATTGGCACGTTTCTTGGGCAAGTTCTGTACAGCATTAACTAAAAAGCAGGTAATGTTCACGCAGGGTGCAATTAGGCAATACTACAGAAAACATGGAATTTCTTACTCTACTCTTATCCACTTCCTTATTGTTTGCCATTCTCATAAAGCTATTCAAAATTTACTCTCAAAATGACCAGCAAGTATCCCTATTCTTAGTTAACGATAATAATTCCTTATGGATATATGACAAGTCTCCAGAATAGTTCTAATGAACTTTGGCAGAGTAAGGAATGCAGGCAGCACACTCATCCTGTGACCATTTGCATGGGAAACGAAGGCACATGTTGGATTAGATAAAGAGAAGCTAATCTAACTATGATTAGAAAACAGTTCTCTTTTAGTGGGCTTGCTGGTGCTAAACTCGTCGCATACTTGGAAGAGAACCATTGTGGATTCGGGGGTTGTGGTTTAACATCGCGCTGTGGTATAACGCATTACCCCAATCCAGACAGTTTGGGTGCCAAACTTAGTGAGACAGTGGCATTGAGTAAGGATGTATTTAGTTCCACATAATTAACAGCAATCTTTGTTTCTCAAAGATGTTTTCTATGGGAACCAGACCATGTAGTGGTGCAAGCACCCAATCAGATTTTTATGAAATTATTAATAAGAAACTGCTTTTGCTGAACAACAGGTTGCTATAAAAACCACAAGCTTTTGAAGTTCTGCACATTATAGTATGTATCTGCAGAAGTGACAGTGTTGGCCTATGTTTCTCACCTAGTTGTACAACACTGCTTAATCTGAAAGTACAGTAGTAGCTTGTGTTCCAGATTGCACCTCTGCTTGCACATGTAGTTCCACAGGTATCCTGATGTGCTTGTGTTTGTGGGACAGTGTACATGTACAACTTGGCAGGTTATTTAGACTAATAATAACCTGTTTTACTTTTCTAGGGTAAAAAAATATATAGTTGTATTAGAGGAATGGAGAAAGAGATAATTATAGCTACCAAAAATAGGTTATTCAGATATTGTAGTGTAATATTTGCTTTTCAAGATGGAGTAAAAAGACACGAGCCATAATCTGTTGAAGTCAGAAGGGAACTTGCCCTATGAACAAGGTATTTCACAGTCATCCACTGCGGGGCTTCTTCCATTTTCATGTGAAATAGCTGAGCTCTTGTCAGAGGCAGGAGGTTAGAGGTCATGGGATGAAACTGGTAGTTGGAACTTTTAAATCTGGAATAATTTGACAAAAAAAATGGCAACTGTGTTATCCCCGTTGCTTAATGTTTTGCTTTTCAGTGGTAGTACCTGTCCACACTGTTGGAAACAAGGGGATAGTAGGCTATGTTTTAAGCAGCTCAGTCTGCCTTCATGCTGAACAAGACCATGTGATGCTATTAAACATGATGCCAAGCTCGAGCTATTAAGCTGTACCGAAAGACAAGGTCGTTTAGTTCTGGCTCATGCTGTGCCACTGCAAGCACAAAACCTTGGGAAAGCTTGCTGATGTCTGCATGGAATATGCTATAAGACATACACTGTTATGGAAGTTTAGTGCTTAATAGTCAGGTCTGATATCTGAAACTATCACTTATTGAACTCCAGAAAAGACTGTAAAAAGATCATGATGTTTCTTAAACAAATCAATTGGAGGGTGGATAAGCATTATTAATAGATTTTGGTCTTTTTTCATGGTGTGTGAAGATACTCTGATGCCGCCATGTGGATTTATAAACATTATCTCTGTAGTTTAAAAATAGAACCAAATTAACACATTTTAAAGTGCTTGACCAGTGGCTTGTGTAGACAGATAGGTCTCTGCAGATATATTGTATCATCTAAAGATTGTTTCACTGGAGGAATGTCAAAGATAGACGTACAAGATTTGACAAAACCCAGTAACTCCAAGGTAAGATTGATAATTTTCAAGTAGTGTATCCAATATGAATCACAACGTTTTTTGTGAAAGTTTTGCTAATCAAAGATATATGCTATCCTCCAATGATTTAAAATTCATCTGAACTCTCGCGAGTATGCAGTATTATCATTATACTTGAAATGTTACTACTGTTGGCAAAGAGCAGAATAACATTGCAAGTTAGACCCTAGTTCTGTTCTCACTGATTTTTCTATCCACCGTGGTCAAAGTAGTAGCAAGCTATTGATTCAGTGATCGTTGAGTGGGAACAGATACTTTGTCACCAAATGGTTGAGCCTTGTTAAGAAGTACTTTCAGATGACTCTCTTAATTCACATATAATCACCTTTTTTGTGAGAGAGACAGATTTTGTGCTTGAACACAAATGGCAAGCATGTGGATATTATTGATGTTTCTCTCCTGTTACCAGATAGTGTTTCTAGCTGATGGTAAACTAGACAAAGATGCCAAAAAACATGCCAACCTCCTCAAATAATCTTGAGCTACTGTCTACCCAAAGTTCTCTATGGAAACCTAAAGGCAATTGAAGCATGGAAATAGCGCTGCAAGATTATCAGTCTGTAAACTGCTCCCTACCTAACCCTCTCACCTCATAATACATAGCAGAATATCAGATCTTAGTAGCTCAGTAATATACCTTCTTCTCTATGATGTACTCATTCAGAATGAAACAAGCATTAGGAGAAGATCATTACGGCATATTTATACCAGAAAAACATTTTATTATTGTCTTTTACAGAGGATGGCATTTGTTAGAGGTGTTAGTATAGGTATTTAATTAATATATTCTTGTTTGATTAGCTTTGGTATATTAGAAATGGAAGACTAAGAATCACAGTTTCAAGCTAAATCCATATTTAGAAAATCGATTTATTAGCTTTCTTTTCAGAGGTGCTGTGTATGACCTCCTGAAATTTACGGTATTCGGCACTTCTGAATACCCAGCAACTTTTGTGTAGGTTCCTAAACATCAGCTTAATTCCATAAGTATGCTTGCACAATTTTTGAGTTTTTCTATTATTCCTTATTTATTTTAATAGCAGCAGAGTGCCCTACCTCCCTTGTCATTTTCAGTAGATTCAAAGGAATAAACATCTTCCGCAGCTAGTAAATCTTAAAGCCTTTATCAACATGTGGGAAATGAGTGTTGCCTCAGACACACTTACCCTAGGATGGGATTATTGCTTAAAGATGATAATATTGTGGAATAATCCTTTTATAAGTATTCTTTTATAAAAAGCCATTTTTAGAAAAAAAAAAAGCTGCAGGTATAAACCTTTATTTCAGCTGTAGAAACTGATACTTTAAGCTTTAAAGTCTGTAATTCCACATGATATCAAAATTGATTCATGCCTGTGGTTTGAAAGAATTTTATTACAAAGACATTAATTTAAATTTTTTCTTATTATTTAGAAGTAAAGAATGCAGCTAGATCAAGTTACCCAAAATGTTCATATCAATTCAAGAATGCAACTACTAATGCATTGGTTGGTGCCAAGTCCACTGAAGGAATCTCGGAACCTGTTCCACTTGTTAATAACCGTAAAGGGAGCCTCTTTCTACCCAACAACCCCTCGCTGCTGCACCTTAACTTATTGAGTTCTGTTGAACAAGGAAAATCTACGTACTGTAGATTGCAAAGGGCACTCAGCTTGCCTGTAAAATACCGCTACCACTCCCAAAAGCCTGGGTTGAACCAAGACCTCCGTAGGTAGCCTCGTAGTTGGATGCATAAGGCACTACAGATTGGCTTGTGCATGGTTTTGCAGTCTGTTTTCGATGTGGCTATGACATTACTAATGCTCTGTAAGTGCTTACAGATGTGGGTTTCTCCAGATGTGGTGATTAATAAGTTAATCAAGATAGCTAGTCAATTAATGTTTCTGGGTGGTTTGTGCTTTACCTTTCATATGGTTTATTTGCTCTGAAGCATTTACGTGCTAGGCAGAATGAGTTTACCAGGTATTCCAATTCATGTAATGTTCAGTAACATAGACATTATTTCAAATTCCAGCTCTTCTTGGGGTCTAAAAAACCGTGTCTGTAAACTGTTCTGGTTGTGACCTGGCAGAGGCAGGGAAGGAGACAGATTTATTTAAAAAATGGTAACTAAATAACAAAGAAAAAAGTTATGAACTTGTCCACTGTTTCTGAAAGACATTCCCTTTATTCTGCTTAAAAAATGAAATGAGGATAGAAGTCAAGTAATATGTTGTTACAGATGTTCAGGCTTCCCATTAAGGCTGTTAAAATTACCAGCACATCTTAAATCAGTTCATGAAATGTTGTCTGGAGGTTATGTCATTGAAATAATGAATCCTCTTTACTCAAGAATAAGCAAACATGATAAAACATCAGTGTAACTTTAGATTAAACTCCCGCATAAGCTGGAGCATCTGAAGCCCTGTTAGACTTGCCTGACATTTTTCTAGCACTGAGTCTTTGTGGACTGCAAAACTGTTAGATTCTGTGCCTATGAGACAAGTGAGCACCAGGTTGTTACAACACTACGTTAAATGTTATACTTAGGGATGTGCAAACAAGCTCTTGAATTTTATTAGAATTCAGAGGCTGGATGGAGTTCCGATTCTATAAAATCCTGTGTCCAATTCTTGAACTTGTTTGCCTTTTTCATGAAAGCTGGTAAAGAAAGTCTGCATAATATAAGAAGACTCTATTTTAATACAAATCCTGTAATCCTGTAGCATAAAGACATCAAAAATACTAAAAATGGGGGCACATACTTATTAACAAAAGCACTAGGTCAAACATGGAACATCAGAATTGAGCTGTCGTGTATCACAGCCTATTATTCAAATATGGTTGTCTTTCATAAGAGCGAGCAAATTTAAGAGTGCCTTTTAAATTAATGCAGACACAGGAACCATGAAACTGAAATGATATTTTATGGCTTTACTAAAACTTTTGCTAGATCTATTCCTTTAAACATGCAGGAAACTGATAAGTGTCTAAAGGATAATAATTAAATATGTTTTATATCTTAGTAATAAGAAGCCACTTGTGAGTTTGATTTAATTTCAACACTTTGGGAACCAAGCCATATGGTGTCTGTTATATACCATGCAAATATTTCGGCTGCATGGAGTCCCTTTCCCCATGCTTATGGAGCTGCGTTTCCAAATGGCAGATGCCCTGTAAACTCTGCACACAGATTTCTGTGAAAAACAAAGTGTTGTTTGGATGCGATATGATTAAGATAGATCACTTTTCATGGCTGCAATGAGAATAAATGGCTTCCTTGCTTAGGCAAGGCATTGCTTTAGCAACAAATTGAGATCCCTCAGAAGGCTTTGCCAATAGGTATTAGCTAGTGAGCCACATTCACCTTGGACTTTCCAGGCAATTAGTGACAGTTAACAGAGTCTGAATATGACAAGCACATATCAAATGTGGGTGCTTATTTATTGTAGACACAGTACCAAAAATAACTGTAGACTGCTAGAAATCTAGTTCTAGAAATGACTGTTCTAGAAATGGTTATGCTGGATAGCTGCTAGTAAGACTTTGTTTTTTAATCGGGCGGTGGGTTAACGTCACCTGGCAGCACTGGAGAACTCAAATGTTGGACCATATAGCACGAAAGGTCCTTCTTGTACTGACTTTCAGTATTTGGAAGGATCAGACAGGAGTCTTATTAGCTAGATGAAAACTTGGAAAAGGGCTCTTTTTTAATAGTGTTTTCTGTTGTTCACAGAAATATTTCTGGCTATAATATGATCTACAGCTGGCTTGTGTTAATGTAAGATTTTGCACATGGTCCCGAAGGCTATGTATCTTCCTTAAACTGTTAAAATAGTATAATAATACACTTTACTTATGGTGTGATACTGAATCTCTTGATAAACATTCTGTAACCCTATGGTAGCAGACTAAGTTTAGCAAGATTTAGAATTTTTACTACCAAGAGAGCAAAACACATCAGTTATAGCTGGTTTCTGGAAGGAACATTTTGTGTGGTTCTTGTTCCTTTGATTTTTTAAGTGGTGGATTCATCAGATTGGAACTGAATATTTACATCCTACACAGAACAAGAGAGCACAGTGTATATCTTGAAAGCAAGCTATTGTCCGTGTGAAATAGCATGCAAATAACTTTGATAGACAAGTTTAAAACAAGACTAGGCCATTTCCAAAAGAGTGGTTTGCAGGAGGTGTTCCGAAGCACACAAATACTTGCACTTTGTTATAATTAGAAGTAGAAAGATACAGTAGTATATTTCTGTGCATAGTCAGTTCATATTACAAATCGCTAAATACTGAAGTGATCTTGTTTAATCCAAACAAACTCTCACAGAAAAAAAAAATTCAATTTGTATATTTTTGAAAATTTTCTGTGGGCTTATTTATCTCTCAGCCAAACAAAGAGTGGTACTTGACTAATCATCAATAAGCATTCCCACTACGGGACTCTGACATGGAAAAAAGGAAAAGTCAAATGATAAGGAAATGGCTTTGCCTTTGGGCATGCTGCCCAAGGAGAAAAGAAACTTAAGTTAGTGGAAGGAATCAGTATTAGATAGTCGTTGCTCTGATCTGAATATTACCTTTTACACCAGTCCTTGGGGTATTTATTTTGGGGTTAGCTTTTTCTGGGGAGGGGAGGGGTTTCTTTTGCAGTGCTTTCTTTTGTTTTGATTCCCTTGATTTGTGAGGTGATGCCAGGTCATTTAGAAAGACAGCACATCTGTCTTTTCAGGGCCCAGCCCTTCGGTCCTGACCAAGGCAAAATGAAATTCAGTAGCAGACTTGGGCAGACAGACATGACAGGCTAGAATGAAGTCTGTAATAAAACCAGCGTCAGAAGAGGGTTGTAGTAGAAGGGTATTGCTTAATTTTTTCCCTGATAAGTCTAGGGCAGGTGACAGATATCCAGGTTGTGTTCTTCCTACGTAGCTTGTTGCAAATAATTTTTTTTCCAGCCTCTGCTTGTGCACTGCTAATGTTTATTAAGCTCTTTTAATATAGCTGCTACTACTACTAATCTCTTTCCTTTTAGCTTTAAAGTAACAGCTTCCTAGGCATCAGTTATGTTATCTTTTAGTTCATTTTTCAGTTCACAAGAAGATGGAAAAAAGTGCATTTTTCCTTCTTTATATTAGAACAATTCAGCATTAGTGTGAATTTGAGAAAGCAGGCATAAGATAATTTCCTTTGATAGCACAGGTAAACCTTATGCACCGATTATCAAGTGCAGTAACTATCGTGAAACAGTAAAAGATGATGGTTAATTCTGATAGATGAGTTATTAGGAAGCTGCACTTGTTCAAGCAAGATGTATTGTGACATAGGTTATCCAAGAGTAGTGTATGATTGGCGAAACCATAAGTGATTTTACATCTGGAGATTGATCTGTCATCGAAAATGCACCTCATCCTCATTAAAAGATTGCATCACACACGCATCCTCTGTTACACAGGTATTGTCTCCCCGCTTCCATTCAACCTCATTCTGTTCACTCCTGTTAGAGCTCCCTTTTGTGAGAAGGGTAGAGCGCTGAGGTCTGACTGTGCTGGAGATCTGTGCACAATGCCAGGCTGCGTTCCCATTCCCGACGAACTGAATCATTGAACATCAAGGCATTGAATATTTTACATCTCTTCGTGAAGACTCTGTTGTTTGGCATGTGAGGAGCGAGAACCGACTGGTGTCTAGTTCATTAGCAAAAGCAGGCTGGCAGCTGTTATGTTGGTATTGCAAATAGTACTTCATCTTTCTGGGAATATAGCAGAGCACTAATTCTACTTTTCTGTAGTGCAGATTAACTAAAAATAACTCTCAGAATAACCCGAATGTGGTTCCCCCCCCCGCTTTGTTTTTGAAGTATGAAACCAATTTGAACGCCTGTGTTCAAAACCCTGGTACTCTTCCCTGCTCCTCCTTCAAACCAATCTCTTCAACTAACATGTATTTGATTTTTATTACTGTTGGGCCTATGTTAGCAATGAAATATCAGTGCGTGAATGGACATAGAGTGTGTGTTCTTTGCTACTTCACTTGTATTTCGTATTGCCCTTAGAGCAGTACTTAATCTCATGAGTTCCTTATATTTCCAGTTGAAGATGAGCAGCCGTCGACACTATCACCCAAAAAAAAGCAGCGAAACGGAGGCATGCGAAATTCACCCAACTCCTCACCCAAACTGATGAGGTAAGACTGTAGGAAACTCTTATCTTCATCTCCTTTCTTCCTTCTTTCCTCTTCTCCTCCCCCCACATCAAAACTAAGGGGAGGAGGTGGAAAAAAAAGGTTGTTAGACGGTTTCTGAAAGCCTGAAGTATTTATTCTGTCAGCTTGTCAGCAGTTAATGATAGAGCTGAAAAAAAATCTGTCATGAAAAACAGTTTGAAAAGCTGTTTGAAAAATACATAGACTTTAAAGTCTTAGCTGTCACCCTGTCCTGTCCGTGTGTAGTTCTTAAACAGCAGTGGCACTAATGATAGCAGTAACCAATCAGGGGAACTCATGTGGTTAGTTTGCCTCGGGCAATTCTCTTTTTGCTGGATTCCCTCGGAGTACTGTTTTCTGTACTTAAGGCCATATGTGAGATGTATCATCACAATCAAAAATGAACCTGAATATTACCTTCCTTTTATCCTGTCGATTGAAATCAAATTTCTGTTAATTGATTTAGACTGATAAAAAAGTCTAATAATCTGTGTACTTGCCAAAGCAAAGTTCAAAACTAATGCAGTTTTACTCAGGCTAAAAGCACATTAATTATGAAATACAGGGATTTTGAAGATGGTAGTATATACTTGAAAAGTGGGTGATGAAAACATCATCTTATTAATGGTATTTTTCCCCTGTTGCTACGTATACATTATTTTACACCAATACGCCTTTGTATAACTATGTAGTTTCCATCCATAGGACAAATTACCTTTAAGAGATTTGGTAAAACTAGAACTGCAACACAACATTGTAACCTATTAAAATAATATGGCATTTGCTTTCTGTCTCACTGTGCTTCACCTTTTCCCTGCTCAAGTCAGTCAGAACAGGTTCTGAACAGGAATAGCCGACATGGAGTTTTCTACAAGGAAGCCATTCCTGCTCTGGTTTTGCATATCTAAAGTAGCCAGGCTAGAACCTCAGTCCATAATTGTATCCAGAACTGGATACCATAGGAGAGATTTTCCACTGTGTGTGTATACTGAAAAAGGTAAACTTATTTACATATATAAACAGACACATCCATCCAGTTTGGGTGTATACGTGACAGTAACTGCTGTGCAGTTGCAGAGGTTAAGTGAAAAAAATTAATATGAGTATATAGTTCTTTCTATATATAGATATATAAAGTTATTCATTACTTTTATTGGTGACAATGATTTTGTTCCTTTAACAATTCTGAATACAGCTAGGTATTATTTTTCTTTGTACTTCCATCGGTGGACTGGAAATTTTCTATGGCCAGTTACCAAAGCGTCCATATTTGTTTATTGTTGCTGCAATCTAGGGCATGTTCAAGGACGTAACTTCTACAAGTCATCTTCATGTCTGTGTAGACTACAGAACCAAAAGTGAGATTGATTCACAGGGGAAAATGCACCCAGCTGTGGCTTTTTTTTCCTATTGACCATCTATTTCTGTTAAACGTATCATTAAAAGTTCTCTGCCTTGCTGTTAGCTCAGCCTTCCCCATGTGACACTGATTTACATGCTTGTTTACAGTTTACGAGGAAGAATAAAATGAACATACTGGCAAGCTTCTCATTTTTATGGTGCCAGTTGTCATGCTAGCATTGCTTTCAATCTACTTACCTTTGGACAGTCTTCTTATCTGGTGCTAATAGATTTAACCACTTAAAGTTTTAAACATGTGAGAGATTCCCCCCCCCCC
>Ga0065711_1001092_pt1 | contig 48502 bp, 26 predicted proteins | sample Hoacrofraction12_FD_59098 | JGI IMG/M metagenome (GOLD analysis project Ga0065711, IMG submission 59098) | Hoatzin crop microbial communities from Cojedes, Venezuela - Epithelial fraction 12 v2 (version 2) | ecosystem: Host-associated > Birds > Digestive system > Esophagus > Crop | place... | reverse complement strand
TTTTTTTTTTTTTTTTTTTTTTTTTTGGTTGTCATAGAAATGTGCCAGTCCGTGTCTCTCACAGATGAGCTCACTAAATGAATGGCTACGCAGGATGAGTCTGGTTTCAATGAAGATGTTTATACTTGAGGAACACAGATGGACTTAAACCACGGCCCAGAATCTAAACACCCTTGAGCTCCTGGGGGAGGGGAGTGATAGGAAATGAAATCTGGATTTTATAGCTCAGGCCTGCATCTGTCCTCCTTGATTTGGCTTACTGAGTTATTATGGGCAAGCAGGAGAGGAATATTATCTGCAGGAAAGAGGGCTTGTTTGTTGTTGGACTGTGAGGGGGGAAGGGTGAGTTTGTTTGGCCCAGCTCCGTTGGGTTGGAAGAGCTTCCCTGCCTAGATTGCTTTGTAGGACCGTCACAGCTGAGGTTAATTGGTTGCAGAGATGTTACTCTAATGTGTAGTCTTTAGCAGGTAATTTTTCTGTCAGTTCTATACTCCTGTTACTCTTTGTCTTTTGAAATAAAATATTTTGAATGAGAGCTGACAATCTTATCTCCCGCGCTGCCTGTAAAATGCTGTGACATAGGTTTGGTAGGAGTTTACATGTAAATTTTACTGGTGCAAGTGACTGCAAATTGTAGAAGCAGCATCAGACCTTCTGAAATACCGAAGAATTTGCAGATGACAGGGCTAATAATCTTCAGTGAGGTGTGTCACTGAGCGTTGATCAAACCTAGTGCGGTCAACAAACACAGCGTGCTGTGTTGAGTGGGGTGGTGTTTGGTGTGGGCAAAAATGTCCTTTGCTTTGGTTTTAATATCTGGATTGCTTATGAGCATAATTCTGTGAATTCTTTTTACTTCCAAGGAGCCCATTAATTCTTTATTTTCATCTACATTTGGCACTGTCAGAATGCCTCAAAGGCGCTTAGGTGTAAAATGACAATAGCTACAATATCTCCAGGGTTTTCAGGTATCCGAATGATTTGTTTATCTGGCTGTCTTGCTTTGCTTGGTTTTCTATTCCTGGAGCTGGACTGCCGGAAATGATGCATGTTGCTGAATGCAGAATAGTCCCCGCTGTGCCAAGGCGTGTACTTGGAAGAATGGGATACTCTGTCCTATTAATTGATATAAATAATCAAGAATACTGAATAAATTAAATATGAGCTGGTTTAATGAAAAAAAAAAAAAGTATTCCTAATAAGCAGAAGGGTGGAAGGTAGCATCTTTTTTAAAAGAAATCCATCCTTACCAGACGTTTTTCACCTGGAGAATACTTCAAGCACTTTCCACTCAAGCCTATGTGAGCCTTGACTTTAGTCATGGTGTTGAATACAGCTGTGCAGATTCTTCCCTTGATTCTCTGGTTTTGCTTGTTATTTGCTTTTAAGTGTCCTGCTTGAACTTGTATTGGTAGACAAGTTGGGGTAGAATTGCCTTACCATTTAGTTAAAAATATTTTAAGGTAAGATGAATTCTTTTCCACATGCAACAAGCTTCAGGAAGTGCAGTTGCTATGCAGAGAAATTCCTCTTCTGCTAGTCTGACCCGTGTTTTGTAGGGTCTTAGAAGGTCCCAGCACCCTGTTAAAGAGCTCGCTCCGTCAGCTGGTCTGGTCCCGGAGGGGGAAGAGGAGCTCGCTCGCTGGGCTGGTGGAGATGTCATCTCGTGCAGGCGAGGGTGCTGCTGCCTGTTGCGTGCTGCGGGTCGCAGCGCTTCACTGGCATTGGCTGTAGGCAACTCCAGCCAGTTAGGAAAGCTGCCGATGAGAAAAGCGTTGAATAAAACAGAAATGGTTGCTTTACCCGAGGTAAGCAAAGTGCCAGAGTTACGGTGTCCGATTCCTGCTCCTCACCAAGGGGATGGTCAGCTCGGCAGGGCCGGGGGGCCAGGAGCTTCGCCAGCTTTGCCACTGACTCGCGGCCCACCGGGCAAAGTGCCTGGGACCCCTGCATGCCTCAGGGGGGAGGCGGTGTTAATCGGCTTTCTTACTGTATGCGTTTATTTTAAGGGTTAAACAGGCATCAGCAACAGGAACCTTTTGGGACAAATTCACTTACAAAACTACTTGGCTTTCTGATAGAGCGCTCTGAATAATTTGCCCTGTGTTTCTTCTAGTTCTGTAATAAACACCAAAAATTGAAAATAGCTTTTTTTTCCCCAGATTCATCTCCATTCATTTTTGTAAGGGCCTTCCCAGAAAGGGAATGCACAACTGATTAACTGATTGTATTTAAGAAACTATAAAGTGATCAGCATGACTGCTGCCAAATGTGTGGAATTAAGATGGAAACAATTAAATGACCATTTAAAATAGATATATATTTTTTTTTCCCCCAGTTATAGCCTAGAATTCAGACAACAATATTTTAGACAGAAAGCAGTTTTTTCGTACTGCCACTGTTTTCAGTATTCCTGGTTAGGTTAAAACAGTGTGCCAAAGCAGGAATACTAGATGATCAGAGAGGCCGTGTTTTTACAGGATGCGTTTGCTGTCCTACTTGCGTGAGAAGTTTGCAGTGATATAATAATATTGAAAATTATCACTTTCACTGTAGGAGCGTTCACTTTTCATCTGAGATCTTTAAAATCATTTTGGTTTTGCTTTTTTAATTTGCTTAGGTTACCCTTCTTGGGAGAGGGGAGGCTTTGGGGTTTTTGTTGGTTTTGTTTTTTTTGCTTTTAATTTGAAACACAGTTCTAACATTTGGATTGTTTGAAACAAAAACACGAGAAGTCCCAACATGAGCAGAGAATATTTTTAAAGGACTTTATGGCTCTAAGTTCTTAACACAGTCCAGATGTCTCCTATCTCTGCTCTTTCTGTAGCATTTTCTGGCGCAGTGTCGTTGGATTTTGAATTTAGTCCAAGCTGTGTGCCAAGTCCTGAAATAAAGTAAATCAGCGAGTTGTTCTTGGACGTTTCTCCTTAATCCAAACCAACCCAAATCAAACTTTAGCTCTGACCTCAGGACTGCACGTTCAAATATTTTCCTTTGCCTCCTCAGTTTCAAAGTAGCAAAAGCAGGAGATTACCACTTTGTAGTATTTAAACAGAGGCTTGTGCGACATCCGTGCAGCTGAAGCAACTGCATTACTTGGGACCCGGTGCCTGTTAAAACACCAGTGATGTTTGCCAGCGCTGTGATTCTTCATCGTGATTCCTGTTGTTGGGTCAGGATGCGCCTTACTACCACACTGGAAAAGGATTTATTTGGAGGCGTGCATCGTGCCAACAATTAGATAGCGACCAAAGGAAATAATCTGTAGTGCTCTCTTGCAAATGTTTCTGCCTAGATGTCTTAGAAATTATCGACAGGAAAAACCCAGTAACCCCCAAAACATCCTAACTAAGTTCTAGGATAAACTGACTGTCGTTTATCTTTCCTTATGCAAGCATTTGTCACCATTGTATTTAAGCACTTCATTGAAGTTGGCCTAGCATGCAAATAAACTGTGACTGAATGGGCCACCTATTGTTGTTTAACATTCTAGTGACAGCACAGCGGCTTATGTCGGGAAAAAAGTATTGGGAAGGTGGTGTTATTTTTAACAACGGTTAAGTTGCTGGGTGCAAGGAAACTGAACAGTAGGACACACAAATTCATTGCAGAACATCAGCAGGTTTGAGATCTGTTGGTTTGCTGCCTAGCTTTGGTTGGCCAGGTTCAGAGGAGTTTAGTTAAACCGTGTCTGTTGTCCAGCCCTTTGTTAGACCCACCTTCCACTGAAATGGATGTGAAGGTTTCCTTTGGCTTAGCAGGCACTGGGTCCTCAAATGTGTGTGATCTACCGAGTGCTTTGGTGTAGCTGATCGTCCGCGGTACAGACCAAGGGGTCAAACAGGTAGGAGGCAGGAGTCTGGAGGTGTTTCAGACTTGCAGTGGGGAATGAGAGTTTCCAGCATGCTCTGCGTTGGCCTCAGTCCATGTTTTTGGGATTCCCGCTGCAATTGTATATGCATATTTGGCTGCTCAGGGAATACTAATATAAAACTTTTCTGTAGAATAAAAGAAAGCTCCTTTTTTAACAAGACAGTAGCAGTGACCCAATTTGATAGAAACATGGCTAGGAAGGTTTACTTGCCTGACTGTGTTACATATTATCTGGGCCAGTAGGATTACTTTATTTATCAGTTTTGTTCACTCTGGTCTTAAAGCCAGTGTGTGTCTTTCTGGCTGGATTCTATATAAACACGAAATGGGTAACTAACAGATCGTGCCTTGGGACCAGAGAGCACAAAATTTACCTTTCAGAAGTAGCCAGAGCGGCCATGTGCATAAAAATAATTCATGATTTTCACGATGAATTCTCTAGCTTGAGCTAAATGCTCACCAGCCTGTTCACATGCTATGTGGTAGCAGTTGGACATGCAATTATGAAGTTGTTATGCAGCAATAAATACCAGGGACAGCAGAAATTTGAGTTCTTTTACAGATAAATGACATAAAAAAAGAAATATTTCAGCCCTGGCGTGTCTTGTAGTTCTTTCATCACTTAGCAGAGCTTTTGTATACACACACCTTTCTTTCCTGTGAGAGGCCGTGTTTGGTGCTCATCTCTTGGCCGTTCAGGACTGTTTTGCGTTCTGTGTGGAACATCAGGCAGGGACTGACCAGTCACCCTAAGCTTCCCTTGCTTGTGCACTGTGCATGGATTTTACCCCTGAATGCAGACCTTGTCTGGACTCCGTGTCAGAGCCTCTCTGCTCCGTCTGTTGGCTCCTTGCACAGGGGCTGGACCTGTTGTTTTGAAGTGACCTTTCCATCAGGGCCGACCTGCCGAGCTCGCTGGCATGCGGTCAGCAAGCTGATTCTTGACTCAGTCCAGTCTTGCTGCTGGCAAATTGTTGTAGCACCCTCAGCCTAAACACTGATCTGCATGATATACCACACATCAGAAATTACCTGGATATGTGAAACTAGGTTCCCTTCTTTGTCACATCAGGAAGGATGTAAAGGTGGATTTTGTGCTCTGTCCTGGAGGAACTGGGAATCAGCCTGCCAGAGCAGAAGGTATATGTTAGAGTCACGGGAGGTTTTCTTTCTTTTAGTGCTGCTCAGAGCTTCTTGCTAGAAACTGCTTGGCAGTGATGCTGGGAAGAAAGACTGCAGCGGGCACAACCTTTATATGTGTGTTTGCAGATACATAAAAACTGCTCAGGAGATCTTACGGTCTTCGAAAAAGGGGTGGTTGGAGATAAAGCTCTGTCAGGGGACAATGATAAAAGAACTGAGACTTAAAATGAAAGAGCTGCTGGGTGATAAGAGGAAGCTCCTGTGTTTTGAGAGCTGGACTTCAGCTAGATAAAAATCTTCAAAGCCCGGTGCAGATCAGCAGAATAAAGGTCTTGCCTAGGTTTCACTTAATTTTCCTTCTGCCACCCAGGCTGTAGGAAGCAGTTTCCATGCTTCCCTGGCAGCAAGATTTTTGAATGTGGGAAACCTGATAGCGTGTCTGCTTAACTACCAGACTTTGGCCTGGTGCCCTTTTTGGTTTCCTTATGGAGTAAGTGCAGTGATGGGAAGAATGCGCTTCTTACACGTGTAGTCATCTCGGTGATAGTAAACTGTGACACTGATACCCTGTTTAGCCTACCTCTGCCTGCAGAGCCATTGCCACGGTACCTGGGGGTCACCGACAGGATAACAAGAAGTCTGCTTTAGGTTTTGAGTGCAAAAGAGAAACTAGAAGTGAAATGAATTTTTTTTGGTCTTTTTTTTTTTTTTTTAGAAGGTGTAGATGTTTGTTCTAAACTATCAACCTAATGCACGTTAATTGAATTTACTCTGTTGAGACTTTTGCAGCCACTGTTAATGTGCAAACAGAAAGCCTCCACTATATGCTAGCAGCAGTTTTCACAAATTAGTCCATTTTAACTGTACTTAATGTGGCCAGTTTGCCTGTAAAATGTAAAGAGAATTTGCTTGGGTATTCAAAAAACTGTGTTACAACACTTGAATGACTTGCAGCAGATGTACACAAAAAACCCCCATGAATTTTGGAAGTTTCCCCTTACAAATTCACAATTGTAAAATTGTAGTAGTATCATTTTGTGTGACGTTCAGGTCAATGGAAGGGAATTTAAAATAATACGAATAAGAACAGCTACCTGCTAGAAAGCCCCAGTTTGTATGTGCGACTGATGGCTTACCGAATTAAGTGTGTAAAGTCTGCCAAACAAAAGCAAAATGTTTTGAATTACAGAAATGTAAACTGAAAATATTAAGGCAATGAGTTTGTACTGGAGACAGAAGACTAGTCTGAAATGATGAGAAAATGGTTTTATTTTAATTTTATTGTTTATATTTTGTTTGGTTTTATTTGGGTTATGTGTTTAGAAAATGAGCTTGCTGGAGATGTGTGCTAATTTCAGGCTTTGCTTTCCGGCAGTCCCAAGTGGAAGTGAGACTGTAGGTGTCAAGCACGCTAAAAATGAGTTTAAGATCCTGAGGAATCAACAGCCAGGACTCATAGATCTCGATACTGCAAAATACTGCATACTCTGAAATCCTGTTGGAAATTGAGTGCTCTGCAATGTGCAGAATTGGAGCCAAGAAGCTATCAAGCCAGGTAGATGTGCCCTAGGAAGTGATTTGGCACATACTCACTTCATCATGACAGAGCTATTTGTGATGGTAAATGCTTATAGGATCCTTATGCCTTGGTCCTGAGCTACAGCCATGGACAACTGCAGTGTGGAAGCCTGGTGCAAAGCCTAATTAAGTTGGGGGATGTTTGTGTGGGCTGCACTGGCCTTTGGATTAAATCTTGAATTTTAGTTCTGAAAAAGACTTTTACTTAGCATATAAGTAACGTATACACTGAAGAGCGTGATTTCTAACAGTTGTTATTCTTGGAGAGGGATTTGTTTTTCTGCTGGGAAGTGTACTTTACAAGGAAGAATATTTCTAAAATATTTTAGAAGTTTTGTATGTAGTACATGTCAAGTGGCAAACTGCTTATTGGTGTGGTGTCATACAAAGGGACGTTTATTAGTACTCATTAAGACTGTCTGGTGTAGTTCTGCTGCTTCTTAAGATAAGCATTGTGGACTGTTACCTCAGTGAATCTGATAAATCATGGCGTGGTTTCTTATGATGCACTTATACAAGTACTACCTGCGTATCTGGTGGGGAAGTGGAGCCATATACTCCTGTCCAAAGCCAAACCCAGAGTCTGTGTCAGAGCAAGAAATGGGAAAGGGAACTTGAGAAGTCGTGAAACAACTGAACTGAATGAGTATTGTCTTGTATACAGGCGTTTGTAACCCTGATACAGCCTTCTCTTAACATGGCAAGCCAGTTGTTGATATTACAGACACCTTTGGTGATTAAGGTTTTTCAAGTCAAGTTGTGTCTGAGTTGTACAAAAATAATTTAAATAAAATAATTAAAAAAAAAAAGCTGATGAACTGTTCCTAAAAGAATATTCTCTCCTGGAAATGCTCGAGAAATTTTACTGTATTGTTCCAACCTTCCCCCCGACATCATGAAGATTTTTTGAGAATAATGTTTCTGATACTTAGTGACAGGTTTATATCTTCAAATCCTTGTGCAAACATGAAATAAAGCATTTAACTACATGCTACTGGAAAATAAGCTTCAGTGTTCAACTGTAGTGCCTCATTCAGTATCAAAACCCCTTTCCAGTTTCATTGACCAAAGAATTTCAAAGAAAAGAATGTTTCTTAGTAATGGGTGACTTGTTCTGTGGTGGTGAAGGTGTTTTCTGGTCCTCTGTCTGTGTCTTATGTGGCATTGTTAATCTGTTTTCCCAGTCAGGTGTATGAATGTATAATAAAGGCCAGGAAAATAGGTCAGCATCAGTCCGTATCTCTTATCTGCAATACCGCTAAAACACCTCACTTGTCAGTTACCTACAATGTATAACTTTCTTGTTGCTGCTTGTTCATTGTTTCTTTATCTCTGGAGGTCAGAGATGAATTTTAGAAAGCAGGTTTTCAGCTTGCCCGAGGAGTATGTTGTTGTTAATTTCCATATGGTACCAGACAAGTTTTTCTTCCATTTCATTAGCATTGTTGTTCACTGTTTCCTAAAGAGTGTGTGGGTAAGTCTGCACTTCTGTCCCTTGGGGAATGAATTAAAACCGCCTAGTAACAGCTAAGGGGAAATTTATAGTGTACCTTCCCAACGTTGAAGGGAGAGTAAGAAAGCAAGTGTTGGAGATTTACCTGGAATTACCTAGTTAGGAGGGACCACTGCAAGGACTGAAAGCTAAGAGAATAATTCTGGTTGGCAAAGTTGCTTTAACTCACAGGGTGAATGTGATGTCAGGCGTGATGTTTTCTCCATTTCAGTGAGTCAGATTTTTGTTCTGTTTGTCTGAGTCTTTCAAACAGCAGCAGAGGAATGATAAACACTGGGACTGGAACCTTCTGAAAATGAAGCCATTTTTTTTTCTCTGGAAGAATTTTACTGCACATGGGAAACTTGCTTTGACCAGAATTGCAGACCTTCAATCGCAGTGTAGTATTTAAAGAATTGAGGGCATTCGTTCTCTTTCACCCTAAACAGGGTTTTGCTGTACTTGTGGTCATCCTGAGCAAATCCTCATGTCTTTGTGTGTTTTTTACTGTATTAGGCCAGTAGCATTTAATAAACAACGTTAGCTTTATGTAGCTGTTAAATACGCTGACCTTTAGTATTGGTTTGCACAAGCCAGCACAATGTGAGTACCGCTGAAATACCATGGCCGATTTAAGCAAGTTGCTGTGCTGCAATCAAAATATGACATTTCTGTTACTGAACTGATGCTGCATCAGCGAGAGCACCACTGTTTCGCAGAACTAGTTCTCTCTTTCCATCTTTTGATGCTTTTGTGTAGTACCATTTCTCTTTCGGTCTCGGTTTCCTCACCTGAAAAAGAGAAATAAAAATTCTGTGTCCTCGGCAATAACCAGGTTAATATTTGCTGAGTGCTTTGAAGCTGTATGGTCCCATGATACGCTGTACGGGGTCAACGTGACTATTGCTAAATCACACTCTAGTCAGAATTACAGTCATTAATAGCTCCGAGTCTGGGGAAAGAGTCACTGCAAATACTGTAACAGCTACTTTAACTGTTTCCTTTTAAGCAAACAAAACCGCTTGACGTTTCTGCTGAGCAGGTTACAGTGGCTTAACTTATTAAAATGCTGCCGAGTATGTAGTTCCTTACTGGCCACAGTAGCCTTTTTTCTTTTCATTGAACCAACTGATTAGTGAAATTCCACCAAAAATGATGGCAGTTCTTCAGCTCAGTGGATTTGGAGAATGGCTTTCTCGCTGTTACTGAAGTTTGTGCCCTGAGAACATGCAAGCTGCAGTAATTCAGCAGCAGGAGAAAAGGGGAACCTAGAATCAGTGACACACTTTTGGTAATACTTCTACTTCCCGTTCCCAGTGTCTTGGCTTTGGGTTTTCAGCATATTAATCAGCTTTATGGAGGGGAATGTCCTGTTTTAGCAGAATTTAACTCTGTATTTCCCGGTGGGTTGATGCTACCGTACCAGGTGTCCTTTGAGAGATCACGAGTGGGGAGAGACGGATTTCTGGTGGGATACATTCAGACAGCTGTACTAGGGGCTCACAGTTTTACCATGACCAATACTGTAGAAGGTATTTTTGGCTTAAGGACCTCCCTGTGCGATAATGTGTTGTGCCTCCTTGAGACGAGAAGGGTGAGATTACAGGTGCATTAATGTTCTGCAAGGTGAATGGGGAAAAATGGGAGAGAGGGCAGCCACAAGATCCAACGAGTTCTTGGCTATAAAAATTAGTTAACATAAACTTCTAATATCTTGGATTTGTCACCTGTAAAATGGAGGCAATTTCTCTGTGCTTAATTACTTAAAAATAGTGATTGATTAATGGAAAAACAAAAGCAAAACCAGCCCCCAAAAGAAATAGTAAAGCAAAGCAAGGTTGGAGAAGCTATTAAGCTTTTTCTCAGGTATGAACTTGGTACCGAAATTCTTCGGTCAATCAGTTCCTTTGTTTTTTGCAACACAGAAAGGGTTTCTGTAGGGAAAATGAATGAAAATATTGCAAATAAAAATATAACACTAGAAGAGAGAACTGAAATACTCTGATTTAGTTAAAATCTGTGTGAAAATGTGGGATTATGTTCTGTGCAAAAGTGAGAAAACAGGACTGGTTGCCAGATGAACGTATGCTTGAATAAGCATGTGCTTGCAAGAGAGATGTCAGGAGAGAGGAAGTGGCTTAGTCCTTTCATATAGTTCTCATTTTATAGGTCTCAGCTTTCTGCTTTGTGAACTTTTGTGAGATACACTCAAGGTGAAAGGTTTATTAGTTAAAAGATTCAGGAAGTAGATTCAAATTGAGAGACTAACCTTATTCGTAGCCATCTGTTTTTTTCACTGACTTAAAAAAAAAAGAAATAAAAAAAACATCCAACAACCAAACTACCTCCTTAGTCTTAGCTAGAATGAACTGCAGTAGGCAGCTCTATCTTGTTTTGCTTTTTCTCCCAGCTGGAGCTCTGATGTTGCTCAGGCCTTTAGGAGGACTCCTCTCACAGATTCACAGTGACACTATGATGAGCTTGGAGATAGAGAAGGGAATTTTATTTCATTTATTCATTTCAGTAGCTGATGGTAACCAGGCCCAAATGTATTGTCTCTAGAATCAGTGCTGTCTTCTCTTTTATCCCTTTCCAACTTATTTTGTCCTGTTGTGATGATTCTGACTGAACAGACAAATAAAAATAACCAAAACCACTAAAAGTAGAGTTACTAGTACTGAGCTGAACATTTACAGCTAAGGCTCCTGTTGATGCTGGATTTCTCTCACGCGTTGTCTGGGCTTGAGAACTGTGAAAGTTCCTGAGGGTGGAATGTCATGGTTTGGTTTAAGCCTGATATAGTCCGTACTGGAAACAACAGGATTATCTCCCCAAAACTGCTGTACAGCCCCGTCCCTCTTGTACACCTGCTTGACGTGCGCAGCTGCATAGTTGGATTAAGGATGTGACTAACCTGCAGATTTTTTTATTAGTTTATTGTAGGGTTAATTTTTAGCCCTCAGCTCTCAGTTTTGACTACAAAATTTATGTCTCTTAAATTCCTTTGTGAGTGGGTAGGAGTTGAGGGTACTCAGCCCTTACGGGAAGCCCTCGGTGTTTTGCGGGATTAGACCACAAAGTGCTGTGATGATTGCACAGTGTACATATTTAGATCAGCCTGAGATATTTTAGTTAGAAGATTATTTGGGGAAAAGTGGGAGAGTTCCTGCTTTTCTGGTATAGAAAAAAATTCGAGTAATTTCTTATAACTTCAGGCTGTGAAGGTTCTGTTTTAGCAGTTCGCGTGTGATGGGCGTATCCTGTGAGGAAAGAAGCGGTGTTTGTCTAAGATGCGTGGCAGTGAATGACAGGACAAAGGTTAGGTGTGTGTTGAAAAGGCTGGGCATTGATTTCCTAAAGATGTTTTTTGAAAGCTATAGCTATCAGGGAGCAGAGACCTCTGTTCTACACAATTAGGCATATTTTGATCAAAAGTCACTGAAATGATATGTCAGCCTCAGCCTTAATCTCTTACGCAGAGATGATAATACTGTCAGCTTTCTCATACTTCACTGAAATAGTGTTGTGTTAAAATCTGGCTCAGTGATTTCGCATGGACTTCCTCCCATATTTAAGGTAATTGCTGCAATACATTTCTGCCTGAGAATAAATTGATTTCTGAATGGCGTAATTATTTCTTCACTGCTTATCAAACTGGTCTCTCCAGGCAGTTTGTTTAAAGATCAGATCCTTTACGCTCCTGGGGGCACTGCGGGAAGGTTTGTTGATGGATTGGTAAACAATTAAAAAGTCCAAGATCAGAAAACACTAGGCTTCATGAAATGTAGCCTGGTAGGTATTTATTTTGACTGTCAGGTTGAATTTAAGCTTCATATTCCCTCAATTTTTAAGAATAATGCATAATGCAGAGTCTGAAGTGGTAACTTAAGAGCAGTTTAATATACCTTTAGCAGTTTTATCCGCAGCACCTGCATGAGCTAGTCACTACTCACCGTAGCAAAAAAAATGATGCTTCATTCCTGCTAAAATGCCCTGCTATTCCTCTGCTTTGTCTGTGCATGTTTTATTCCAGGCTTACTGAGTTGCCTTAGATAAAAACAAAAGCAAAGGAGAAGCAAGAAGTGGATCTGTTGACAGCTATGACAGAGATCAAATTCCAAGCCACGCCATGGGATTCCTGAGAAGGGGCTACTTAAACAGGACTCTCCTTTGATTAATTGGAGATTGGGTGACACCGTGGACGTCAGAACCGTATTTGAGCTTGGAAGCAGACCAGAGGGTCAAAGAGATGAGATGCTTAAGGGCTGAAATGTGATCCCTGCTGCTTCCCTCCCTCCCTTCTCCCCTTTCTGACTGTTGTACAGGCCTGCAGGTCCTGCTCGTGTGGCTGTGTTTTATGTTCAGCGCTAGCTCTGCTGGTCATGAGTTCAGAAACTTGCAGCAGGATTGCTTTTCTGCACTACCCGATGATTTCCAGGGTGGCAATGATAGAAAACAAAGTTCTGTACAGCCTTGCAGCCCCCTTGATTCAGGCTTTGGAGACTTCTACCCGTTGCCCACCTAGTCTTTGATAACTTGCTTATTTTGCCCCAGGCAAGTTTCTGATCAAGGACAATGTTTTTTGAGTGGTCAATCACCTTTACTTATCTTCCCTGATAGCAGCTCTTATACATTTTTTGATTTTTTTTTTTTTTCCTGAGGGCAGATTGCCAGTATTAAAAAAAAAACAAAGGAAGGTCGGTCTGTGGAAATCAGGATTTACTGCCTTGAGTACCTTGTTGGTGGATGCTGTGGAGCAATGCAAGGAAATAGGTCACAGTGTAAATGTAAATTTGGTTTAAGAATTAAAAATCTCTGTGTGTTTTCTTGGTATCTCCACTGTAAGAATAGTTGGTCTCTACTTCCATTCACTCTTCACTTGGGCTGTGGACAGGTTTACTTTATCCGGACTGCAGACCCAAGATGAAAGTCTTGGGGTGGAATTCAGCTTCCTTGGCTTCAACAGTATAAAGCTTGTTGTAAAGGCATCTAATTAAACCAGTCTGCTAAAATCCTTTTGTTGTCAGCTGGATTCAGTGGCTTCCGAGAGTAATTCAAACTCTGCAGGTTTAGTTGTTTAGTGTCCAAAGGGCAGTAATGTAGTCAGGACTCAAATGGGGCTTTTATGGAGCATGGATACTCCCGGGCAGCGCAGGTTACAGTGAGACTACCTTTCTGTAGCCATTTCGTGGGGTCTTGGTGATAGTCCTGAGTGTATGTCACCTACAGAGATAGATGCTACAGGGCTTTTTTAATTCGACCTGCATGTTGAGTTCTCTTCCATGTGTGCACATCACATGTGTGGTTACAAGTTTGAAATCACTTGACGGTCTATAAATGCTTGGGGGTAGCAGGCAGCACCCGCAGCTGGTTTGCTCAGGAGTTGCTTGTATGCCACACTGAACCCCAAGCATCTTAGGGAGACCAACTGACAGAACTAAGGTTTTTAAAAGGTGCAGGACCATTCTTTGTAAGGCAAGTATACTTTAAAAGTATTCAAAGAGGCAGTGTGAAAATGTATTAAAACCTCCAGAGATGAGGAAATTACTAATTAACAAAGCTTTTAAACTGTAGCCCATTTTGAGTCTGGCCTACTTTGATAGTGACCAGAAGCTTTCAGTATGTAAAGACTTTTCAGCTGTAACCAACACTGTTGTTTGGGAGTGTTTTTCCAACTTTTGGTATTTGGATTGTAGAAATGCCCAGAAAATATTGCCTTTCAGTGAGCACCTCAGCAGGCTGGTAACTAGCCTGATGAATTTTCTCCTGGGCGGATCGGAGAAACGTTAACAGGGACACTGTGCGATGACGACAGTTCTTTGGCAGGTATTTCTCCCCATAAGCTGCTGGTTGGACTCCTTTTGGAGTGTTGTTTTTCTAAGTTCAAGTGAATAATACCTAAAACATCCTATAGAATTTCTCTTAAGCAAACACTTGAAGGCTAAATGTTGGGGGAGCGTAATTTATTGCATTTTGCTGGTTTGGAGCAGTGTCTTGGGAGTTTTGGCTATGTTTGTGTTAACAGAAGACTTATAAATCCAGTTTGCGCTAAACTTAATCAAAAAGCTGGGAAGTGATTTAGTATAGTGAATAGTGCTGCTCCCTTAACTTCGTGTCATTAGATGATGGAGTGCTTTCAGTAAATTCAAGTGACCTTGCTTTTAAAGCATGCTTCTTAATTGAGGTGACCCTGCATTGAAAACTGTTGAAGATGAAACACCTCTTTGGAAAAAAGAGGCAAGCAGTGTTTGTGTTCTGGCCAGAAGGGCTCTCTGTGGTAGTGCAGTCTTTACAAAAGAAATAATTATGCAAAAACACATGCTAAGAGCAACATGGTTGAGGAATTTGATTCATTATGTAAGCATAATGACCAAAGTTTGAACCCAACATGCAACCAAGAGGCTATTTAAAACAATTATGTATTTTAAATGGGGAGGCATAAAAAGCAGCAGAAGTGTAACTTTCTTTGTAGTTTACCTGTGGCCAAAGGCCTTTTCACTTTTCTACATGCCATAAATGAGGTATCATGGAAGTTGCACAGGGTTCTTCCAGTCGCTACCAATCTTTAAAAGCCCATTCCAAACCCCCAGACTTCTGTCAGCTGGTGCACAGCCTGCGTTAAGGTGAGGTTTGAATCTGACCAGCGAAAGGATGAGGTCCTGCCTGTTCTGTGATGTGACTCTGCTGCTCTGCTTGGCTGTATGGCAGATGACCATGGACCTTCGTGGGAGGCTGTATTGGTGCGTATTGACCAAGGGAAGAGATTGTCATCTCTCTAAGCTGGTTTGTTCTGTGTTGAAGGAGCCTTACAGTTTTTACTGCTGATACTGAATGAATTAAAGTTGTCTGGTTCTGGACTTTGTTAGTTTCTCTTTTGTCTTTTGTTCCTTTCTCTTCCTTCACGGCTTTTGAGACTGGCCTTAGAATAAGCCTCGAGTGGCTGCTCTTTTTGTGGCTGGATCATTATTTGTAAAAATGAGCAGTGCTGCAGAGTTACCATGGAAGCCATGCAAATGGGATTTCTGGAGCACAAGTTGCAATGACAGAGACAGGACTTTTATAAAAACGTCTTTTTAGCGGCTCTCCCTTGTTTGTAAATGACATGTGGTTTTGTTCACATAAATGATTTACATAATCCATTTATGTATGTTCTGTACATTGAGCAATCTATTTTACAGACAGCTGAAAATCTAACTTACTAAATTTTTTTTTTTTGGACTGTTGGGAAGATCTCAAAACTGGAGTTGTTTCATAATCCCTCAGCCTCCCACAAAATTATTTTGCTAAGACTTTGGCTTTCTCTAATGTATGGTTTTCAAGTTTGGCAGCACAGTAGTGCTTTTGTTGTTCAACTCATGCAACAATAGATTAATGTGAGGCAGACCTGTGTGCTAGAAATAACTAATTTAATTGTCTCTGGAGCCTTTGGGATTTTCATAGACTTCTGAGATAGGGTCACTTGGCTTCAGCACAGTACTGTAAACGAGACCATTTCCTCAGTCTGCATTTGTATTCCCTGTATCACGGTGTGTCTGTGAGCCCCTGTCTTGGGGCTGGGGCTGTGCAGAGGCCCAGCACAGGACAGCCGCAAAGTCAGAGGGGTGAGCCATGCCGTGGTCAGTTCAGGCCAAGGGTCACAGGGAGATTTTTTACCTAATCCCTTGTAATGGAGCAGTGTGATACAACGGCCTTGTAGTATTTTGACTGTCATTTTAATCTTGTCTTCTCCTTCTCGCTACACTTTTTAACACCGCTGAATACAGCTTTTCTTCAGCGGCTCACACTCACTTCCAGGGTCTAGTCTGAATGCTCATTGCTTGTTTCAGTTGTTATATTTATGGTAAGACACGAAAAAAACCTTGAAGATGGTAGTGCTGTTGGAAGAATATGCCTGCCCTTTTCTTCTCTTCATCTTGGAACAGGAATAGACCTTGGGTGGGTGTCTTACCATTTTTAGGTGAGGTATTGTGGTAATTACACAATTTAGATGTATCCTAGATGAAAATAATGTACTACCTAATATAGAACAGTCCAGGAAACTGAGTATGATGCTGACATTGCATTTTTTCTGCTTGTGTTTTGGGGTTGGTTGTTTCCTTCTAGAAGAATACGTGTCCTTGGATAAGGTTGTTTGTGCCACATAAATAACCTAGTGTTTCAATTTATTGGGTAATTCTCTGATCAGAAGATAATCCAGATTATTTGTACTTTACTGGAAAAGCCACACCAACTTACATCACTGTAGGGAACAGTTATAGTTAGTAAACCAGCCTGTGAAATGAAAACAGAGTAATTTTTTTTGTATGAGGAGTAGACACAAGACTACTAAATCCCTTTCAGGCATACCATATTCCTGTATTGTATTGATGCTAACCAGGTTTTGCCCGACATCTAAGAATGTGATTCATGGATATTGACCTGCACGAGAACTTGGCAGGTAGTTGAAAAACAAACAAACAACATTGCCTGGACCCCTGCTCTTACTGTCTCAGATCTGTCCCTCTGCTATCCAAATCCTGACTTCTTCTTGGGGCTGGTGCTCACTGAGCGGTGTGGTCTCCTCTGAAATTAATCTTTTGTGCGAGGGATGCTCACACAGAGTGGAATTGGCTCCCAAACACTCCAGCCTCGGTGATTGCTTTTTAACTCCAGTCATACTCCTCAGGCGCTGAAAGGTCTATAACAGACACACATGTTCATTATTTTCTGTTTGATTTAATTTTAGATGAACTAGAAATGGGGTATGATTTCAATGAAAAACAATGCCAGAGGGGTGAAGAAAGAGTTGTTGGGATGCGTAAGGAAAAACAATGTTGTATCAAGCCCTCAATACACAATAATTAGTCACGGTTCCTCAGAAGCAGGCAGTGACTCTGTTCGCCTTTCTAATTAATCAGTTTTAGGTTAATCAGTTATTAATTCTGCTTGAACATGAAACCTTTGAATGGGTGTTTACTTCTGGTCTCTTGCAGTTGATCTCTTAGGACATAAGTAATGTTCGCGTGTCTTATGGTAATGACTTTGTGTTTAGCTGAGTGATGCGCTAGGAATTTTTGATTTGCAGCTGACCCTGTACGTAATCTTCAGAATGGTATTTATTTTCGCTTTCCATCTTGGTTTCTTTCCCTGTAAAACAGTCATTAACACTTTGCACAATAGATTGTAAAAGTATTAATCATCTCGTGTTCTTGCAGTGCCTTTTTGGGCTTGTCTTCAGTGCAGTAGTCACTTAAGTGAGTACACTCTTGTCGTAGTACTCGGATGGAGAAAGGAGTGACTGCGGTGTGAGACAGGAGGAGCCGTGCGAGGGAGCTGGCCGAGCAGAGAGGCTGGCTCAGCAGGAAGTGGTTGATGAGTTACTAGCGTTACGGGGTGAGGATGAAACTCGAGTTACAGTTACAGCTTCAGAGTAGGACAAAGAAAAGTCTTTACAGGTGGAACTGTAGCACTGTTTATTTTTACTCCACAGAACTAGGCTTGTCCCCATGTTGAAAAACAGAGTCCTCATCTGAAATGTAATAATGCAGTCAGCTGTTCCCGAGTTAATTTCAAGAGGGAAAAGACAAATAAAAAAGAAGGCAATTCATAATAATTTGTCTTAAAAACAGCTTCTCTTGGTCAATATTGACATGCTGATTTGAAACTTACCACTCCAGATAAAAAGCCCAGTGCTGGGGGTAGAAATGTAAAAGCAAAACGGTCACTTTCCATGTACTGTCTAAACTCTTTCAGTAGCTGTGGCCGTTCCTTTGGCTGCGTGGTACACAGTTTCCAGGTTGGACTAGGGTTATTGTGGTTCTGGACTTGAAGGTGGTTTTACTGCAGAAGGAGGAATAAGGACCTTACAACTGGAGCATGATAAAAGTCTGTTCAAACCTGAAAACTTTCTTTTTGGACCCTGATTTTTAATGCTACTTTATTTTATTTTATTTTTATTTTAATATAGTTGAAGGGATTTCATAGTGGAACTGAGCTATGTGGTATTTCTTTCTCTCCAGAGGAGCCATGAGTTGTGGAAAAGTGTTACAGGGGAAATAATTGTATTTCCCTGTTCTTAGATTCTTCACTAGAGGTACTTTGATGGACAGTGCTGGACGAAGACGATGAGATGGACGTTTGAGCTTATCAGTAGGGCTTTCTTATGTTCCTTCTCTTCCAGGGAGTAATGGCAGGCAATTCCAGAAATGGATGCTGGGAAAGATGTCATCTGAAAAAAAAATGTTTAGTTTGGTCAGGGTACTCTTGTGGACTGAGGGAGACTGGGTTTTGAGTCTCTGCTCTGAGGACATTTCTACATAGATAATTTTTTGCAAATAAGCACTGGGGAGAAAGTGCAGTTAATTATTTCCTCCTGCATGATCTCATTTGTGCACTCATAAGAATTTTTCATAAAAGGCAGGAAATTGGACAGAACAAAGCTTGAACCTGAATCTCCATATTTTCACCTGAAAAGCCTGGCTGTAGAGCTGTGCAGGGCTTGCTTCTGCTCTTTTCATCAGGGTCTGAGAGAGGGAAACCTGGATTGCATGTTTGTTTGTGTTTCTTGTTATTTTAGTTGTATTTATTGTGAACACAAGAAGGTTGCCACACAATAGCATGAAAATGACAAGTGGGATTGTTTGGGGTGAAAATAATATTGCTTGTACCTCTGAATTAAAATTTCTTGGGTGAATCAAAATTCTCCTGCAGGATAAGAATGAGAAACAGCAACAACAAAAAATCTATGATAAGTGCTGTGGTTGTACAGGAAGGAGAAAGGAGAATTACGGCGAGGTACTGGCTCGTAACTCAAAACTCAGTTTTAACTTGGAGATTCTTCTGCTAGTAAAAGTCGCCAAACTTTTGATCCAGATGGAGGCCTGACAGTAATTACTTGTACATGTGGTACAGTCACTGCTACTGCTCGCACAGCTATGCTTGAAAAGAGTTGGGTGCTTTTGTGCTAGATATCTATTACTGCTCCCTCTGCTTTCTAGGCATAGCATAACACTGTTTTGTGGGACTATTGATCTCTACTAGCATTGATACTGCCTGTCTGGCTTCTAGTACATCTCAGAATCCAGCAAAGTTGGTTCTTATTTCTGACAACTGAATTACATATTTTTGGATTTTTTTTTTTTTTTCTTTGTGCTCTCTATCTGTAACTACCCAGAGGACGTTACAGTGTCAAGGGTGTAAGTGAATTAACTGATTTCACAGGGAAACTACCAGCATGTTCTCGCATCTGTGCACCTTGGGTCACATCTGGTGCAGGTTTTGTTCTCTCTAGGAATGCCTCTTCTGCAGAGAGGCACCTTTTGGTGAGAGGTGACTGTGCTGCAACTGGGTGGCACAGTCCTGGGCTGGTGCTGTCTGCGTTCTGTGGGGAGGCTGTGTGCAGTTAGGTGCTGCAGAGTTGTGTCACCTCTGTCCCTTAGTGAATCTGTCCCCAAGCATGTGTGCGATCTAAAAATTCAAACAAAGTGTCAGATGACTGTGGTTCCACAGCAACTATCAATATTCTTGTCGGAGAACTTAGATCAGAGGCCAAAGAACAAACCAGTGATGGAGGTTCAAATATCAGTGCTTCTTGAGTGCAAGACAGTCCAGACGTGACTGAAGGACGTGGGCTGTATTGCTGTGTATATTGAGGCTGCTCTGTGGTGAAATAGGGTGGTGACCTCACCGTGACGCCTTTCACCTGCTCATATCTGTTGTTCAAGTTCACCTTTGAAACCAAGTCACCAGTCTAAATTCTGTTGTGACAACTGGAGTGCAAACAGGCTTTGTTAATCTGTGTTCAATAGGGATGCCGGCCGGCTCTTTTATGTCTGTAGTGATTGTTTAACAGCTTCTCTCTTACTTTTTCAAAGCGTGGCACAGGTCAAACGCAGCAAAGTTCATAAGCAGTTCAGCAGCTGAAGAGGCCGGAGGAAGAGCCTACATGACAAATGTTTTAGATGCTCTCCCTGTCCGGTGTTACCAGTGGTGCTTGTCCCATGGAGGGAGTACCAACATTTTGCCTTGGACTGCGTGGGTGAACAGTTCGGCCAAGAGCTGCTAATGCTCTGGGGCTGCTTCTGAAAGGTGGGGATGCAGCAGTGCCACACAAAGACAGTGAATGAAAAGCAGTAGTTAAGAAGTGTTCCAGAAACTGAGCTAAGAGCTCTCTCCTTTCCTCCCCCTTCCTTGGTCTCACAGCAGAAACATAAAAAAGGGTTTTATACAACCTTTGGGCAAAATAGTTGCATGAAAAGATAGTTAAAAAACCCTGTCACCAATTCTGAATGTATTTAATTAGAGAGTAACGTGCTGAAATTGAGCCATTTTGAGCTGAAACACAGAGTACCAGAATCACACATGGACCTGTGAAAAAGCTGGGTGTGTTATAGGTGGTGCCAGAGCTTGGCAGTCTGTCACCTGTTCCTAGCATTGAAATTGATCACAAAAGTTTCGTTAAATTTCAATGAACCCGAGACATAAAGTTCTATGAGGATTGAGCTGTCAAAACTGCTACACTTCATGCTGTTACCCGTGTTCTCCTTGTTATACTCTGCCTTTCAGTAACCTACCCTTGCAGCTTGTGGACTACAAGATCTTTTAGCACCTTGAACTTGAAACTTTATATTTGAACTAATTTTACAGCTGGGGCCAAAATACGCAGAACTATACATCCATTGCTGGTTTATCTTGATCGCCATAAACAGTAAAATGCGTGCAGATTGTGCCCTCTGACAGCCCTTTATACGTCTGACCGAAGTTTATGTATCTAAGTGCTGCCACTGAAGTCAAGAAGAACATGATTTTTAATAACTTAGGTCCTGATTTCTTTGGGTTGGTTTGCCCAGCATGACCACGGGAAAGTGATATTCTTAGTTTCTTTACCTTGTAGGCTTGCAGTGGATATCAGATTTTTAATATTTGGGTATCATTGCGCAGATAAAGTTTTGTTCTGTTGCCACATATTTATTATCTTCCATTGTTGAATATAAAAAGGCAAAACTGGTAATTGCAGTAGCAATTGATCTTATAGTTCAGATTTAAAATACCAGATCCTAAATTGCTTCTGGTCTCCCCTCTGCCCCGGTTTATCTTTCTTTCGGAAAGATACTTCTAAGCATCAGTATCTGATTTATGCAGTGGAGAGGTTACTTGTTTTAAATCCAAACACTAAAATGAGTTTATAGAGTTATGTGCCAGCAGAAATTGAAACACTGGTTTGCTGCTGGTGTGGTATTTGCAGCCAGTTCAATTGTGGATACTAAGAAATGAGTAGCTCAGCTTGACTTCTTGGCGCTGCAGAATTTTTACCCTGGTTAGTAATTTTGAAGACTTGCATGCGAACAATGGTTCAATGGGCACACTCACAAAATTGTGTGGGTAGTGATGTCAGAAAAATTTACCAGCTGCGTGTTACCCAGAAGCCTGAATCTTCTGCCGAAGAAATGTAAGGAGAGTGGGAATGAGAACTGAAGTGATCTATGGGCTTTGTAAGGATGCCAGTTAGGAGAAACTGAGGGAGATACTAATTTGATTTTTTGCGAACAGAAAGCTAATGGTAGCAAATGGAATGATTGGATGTATTTTTAATAGTTCTCTAAATCTTGACCAGTACATTACATTCTATGAAAGGGACATTTGAAATGATTTGGCTTGCCATTACGTTCTATAAATTTGACTAAGTACACTAGCAGTTAGCTAACACAAATAAAGTAGATAATACAGGAGTAGAGGCTAGTGAAGGCATTGCTAAAGGAAAAATAGAAGAAAAAGGGAAAATTTGAAGGCGGTATCTTTAAAGGTACTAGGAGCTGTTATCTTCTAACCTCATTAACTGCTTTCCTTTTCCCCCTATTTGGAAGTGTCTTACCTCAAAGGTAATTTGTTTCATGCTCATCCAACATTAATGGTATTCATTTTTAATTAATTTAACAGTAGCATTGTCCATCTGTCAGTGCAAACCTAATCTGTTAAACAGATAAAATCAACATGTCTAAAAGTTCATTGTAGGTCAGTAAGCAACAGTTGCATGTATGTGTTTAGGGTTCTCTGTTAAATAATGCAAAGATTTTATACAAATACACAAGTGCAGAGACTTTTGAAACCGAGTGTGCCTTGATGTGTGAATACAGAATGGCAGATAAAGTGTCCTAGCTCATGGTTTGAGCATGCCTAAAGCTGGTAAATCTCCTTGGCCAAAATTTGAAGTTAGTCTCTTAGACAAATGCCCAGTTTTTCAGTAGAATGGAGCCCTTTGGAGATGCTGATGAAGAATGCTACGGAATGCTCAGTGTTTCTCAAATTTGGCCTCTAGTTCAGCATTCTGATTTGGAAACCGCATCTCTTCCACACACACCACCCCCCAAGTTCGGATTACAGAAGGCATTTTGAATGGAAACAATTGCTGGATGTGCTTTGGTTTTGCACTTTTAAAAGTTGGCTGTGTAGTTGTGAGTAGAGGAGCACGTATATGTATCTGTGAGAACACTCAACTTTTTATGGCAATGTTACTTGTTGAGAACTGCTCTCTGTTAAAATAGTTTGGAAAAAGACAAGTGTTTGAAAACTGTTTCAGTTTCCTGTTTGAATGCTAAAATGTGCTTTTGAACAACAGTTAAATTTAACACCGTGTTTTTGGTTTGGAGAGATAAACATCAGCAGCATAAGGAGAGCAGTTTCCTTTGCTACACTTGAAACAGTGTCTAAATGGCCTTTATGGAATGCCAGGTAGCGCGTCTGTTTTGTCCACAGGTACCTGGCTGGTAGGAGCCAGAGCAGTGCTGTCTATAAAACGCGGGCAGACATGGGCTTAGATTCCACAGGGATTCTTGCTTTTACAATAACCTGCTCTGACAGCCGTTTAAAGCAGACTCCTACATCTCGCCACGCTGCTCCAGGTTTGAACTCCGTTGACTAACCCAGTGATACTTGGATAGAGAGTTTACTTATCTTTGTTACTTGAGTAGCACAGGTCCTGTGTTCTCAGCTGTTGTTGGGTTTGGAAAGAATAAGACACAGAAATAGGTCATTGCAGCTTGAAATTCTTTCACAGCCAGGCCTGACTGTAGAGAAAAACAACTGGTTTTCCGCATTTCATATGGACTCTGTGCTCTGATTTCGGCTTTCACTTGTTTTTCATCACTTACCTAAGCAAAGCTCTCTGCAGCGTGAGAAGCAGCAGGCTGCCAGTGCTCAATGGCATGGGGTACCCTGACGATAATTCCTATCTGTGCTTCTGCACGTAGCTGAGCTTGGTGTGTTTGCATTTCTTCCTCGTCTTTGAATTGGGATTCTTTAAAAAAGACAAAATACTGTAGAACTGGGGAGTTATTCAATATTTTTGATAGTGTGAATGTAAAGCTGACATTACTCATTGACCTCTCTGCATCAGATTTATTCAGTTTGGGTAAGCGGTGAAAAATTTTAGTTAACTTTCAACTAGCTTTCAATGGAAGCTGTAAAATATAAAGTTGGTTGTAATAAATGTTGCCCAAAATACTTGTTTCAATTTGTGTCTAATCAGAGTTGCTGAGCAGTTAGTGGACACCAGTGCACGCGTCTGTTTGAACTAGGTGGCTGCCTTTGCAGTAGGGTCTGCAGCGCTGCCACTAGCGTTGTTGCCATCAGGAGTTGGTAGCTGCTCATCAGTTTTGAGTGTCTGGTGTAGAAATCCGGTGGATATGTGTTTGGCTGTTCATTCTTCTCGAAATCTGTGGTCACGTGAAAATAGCACTGGTCATTCTTAACACAGTGAAGGATGGAAGCTGCAGGTCACAGCCCTTCAACTCTTTCTTGGCTGACCAGCTGAGTATGTTTTGTGAAGCCAAATCAAATGCTTGAAAATCAAGTTCTTGATAAAAAAGTACTAGACTGTAAATAGAAACGAATCCTCTGTAGTATGAATCAGTGCAATGAAATGAGATTGAGTATAAAACTAAAGCAGAGTCGAGTTTTAGGAAAGGAAATGTGTGAATCTAGGGAGTCTCCCATCCCTAGAGGAGGGTCCTGTGATAGGAGTGAGGTGTTTCTGAGCTGGTGGAAAAGGCCGTGGCTGCACTGACAAAAGCTGTCAGCTGGAAAGTTGTCTCTGTGTAAGTGCCGGCTGAAGCTCCTCAGGCCTCCTGTCCGGTCATTCCCGCCCCCACGCCATCCCTTGCTTGGGTGGTCCAGCTGTTTGCAGGCAGCCTGGTGAGGGAGGTCAAGAAATTCATCAGCGCTGAAAAAAAGGAGGGGGGATTATTTTTGGCCTGGATCAGTTCCCTGATCCCATTTACCTTCCAGGCCTGCAGGTGGTTGAACTAGCCCAGTTGAGGGGGCAATGGCAAAGCAGCAAAGGGATGCAGGAGAAGGGCAAGGGTTAGATCACGACTCTGCCTGAGAGAAATCATCTGTTTTCACTGACTGTAAGTTAAATAAAGAAATTCAAGGTTTGCCTCTCAGCCAGAGGTGTATTTTGTGTTGTGCTGGCTCACATAAGCCATAGAAGCGGCTCTATCACATTCATTTTCTAAGCACCGAATTCTCCTTAAAAATCAGACTGCTTTCATCAGCCCTGTGAATTTCAGCACTAAGCTTTTTGGTGGGGATAGGGCTTTGGCTACCTGGCATTCATCCAGTTCTGGCTGCATTAGGACAAATTCAACCTTATGAACTTCAGCATAGGTATATGTTCTTGCCATGCTGTTCCTGTAAAGGTTATAGATTAAGTAGAGTTCTGTGATAACTATAGTTTTATTATTGGGAATTTTTAGAACTAAAACTTTGCTTGAAATCTCCCTTAAAAAAAAAAGAAAAAAGATAAAAAAGAAGAGCAAGAAGTTTAACCAGGGGTGGCTGTAAACTGAAGCAGGGGATTTCTGCTCCTTGCTCTGTCACTTCTTCAGCCTTTTTCCGTTGGGACCCAAATGAAAGCTGTAGAACTGGCAAGCCGCCTACCAGTCTGCTCCAGGAAGGCATGACTCTTCAATTGCATGCTGAAACACCAGGTACATTAAAATGCACGTCTCCTCCCAGCACCATAGTGCTGGGAAAGGTGTGGTGCAATCTGTGTGCGTGTGAGAAGGTTTGGGTTTTTTTTTGTGTGTGTGTCTTCATCAGGTAATATATTAAATTTTGGAGACAACACTGCAATTAGAGAGGATTAACTTATTGATGTCAGACAGGCTTTCAAGGGTTGCTGTTTTGTCAAGTCTTAAGTTATGAAAGCAAAATGTAAAGGTGGGTCGATGACCTGGTATCCCCAGGAACATCTCCCTGAGCTCATGTCAGGCTAAGCATTCCTCTCTGGACCGCAGAGGAGCAAAGCAGATTCTGCCTGCCTCTGTAGCTACAAATCATAGCGCCAGTTGTAGATTCATCCTAAAATACCCTGCACAGTGCCCAAGACCAGCTGGCATGTTGTACTAGCCTTTTAGCTAAAAAGCTAAAATTTTAATTTTAAAATCTCGGATTTCCTTAACAAGGGTATTACCAGACACTGCTAATTAGATCTATTTCTTTTTCAAAAGAGGAATGTACTTTCAGTTTCTGGAGTGGTGGTAACTTACAGCACTAACTTCATCTGGAGGATTTCCTTTCCACCATTGATTGTTTGGAAACTAATTGCTCATTGTTGCAAACTCCAGTGAGAGTACCTACGCTGAGACCAGCAAAGTTTCACTAATAATGCAAGTCTGACACAGATAATATCATATTCATTGACTAGCTAACATGGTCGCTGTGTTGCCTTTCCAGGCCTGGTACCATGTACCACACAGGGGTTTGGAAGTTTTTACCATAAATTGGTAAATGGTTGGTCAGTAAAAGCATGTTGAGACAGGAGATTTTTCTTGTTGCCTTTCCCCAAATGGTTGTTCTGAGCCAGGTGGGAAGGATTTGCAGATATTTATGGAGTTTGGGCCCCAAAATGACCCATATTCTTCATCAGGCAGTGTAAATATCTGCAGTTGTGTGAAAAGAGAATGTGTGGTGGATCTCTCCCCAGTCTAGTGTCCGTGATGAGGCAAAGTTTAGTCCACAGAGAAGTGATTTTTCTTATTTTCTGAAAGTGCTCTGCTAAGGTGAAATGGTTTGCCTGATGGCAGTAGACCTGTGGTGGGAAGAGACCTCACATGAGAACGTTCAGAGAAAGATAGCTCAATTTATCTGGCTTTACTCACACCGTCTTTCACTGAGCTGAGAAATTGGCATCTGTATTTTTTGCTTTCAGTGCCAGCATCGGCTGCCAGGAACAGCTGCCTTGCTGGGTAGGGCTCGCTGATGAGTGGAAAACCAAAGGAGCACAGAAGAGTTGTTAATTAGTGCAGATAGATAAATCGGCTTCTGAAGGACCACCCAGGGCCTGAGCACACTCATAAAGATACGCTTGGGCAGGGAGTATTTTACTGTGTGTTTGACCCTGTCTAGGCACATGAACAAACTTTTCAGGCTTTTTTGACACATTGACACATACGTCTGATTCATCTCCTGGGGACTCCGGGGAAGCTTTCTCTTGAAATATGAGCAGAAAATTCATTTTCTGTGTTGCAGTGTCTGCTGGACTATAGGCATATTGACAATCTGTTCAGCACTGTATGAAGTTTTCGGTTTTTGAGAGAGTGAGAGAGGCGAAGAGAATGCGCTTGATGTGAATGCTGCAATGTGGTGTGGCATTCTGACATTCTCATAAAATGGCTTTTGATAAAAGTCTGGACTGATGAAGGTCACAACCTGCGTAATAGATCTCCCAGCAAGCTCATGTACCAGGACTGTTAAACTCCTCCATCAGCTACATTTGAAATACCACTCTGCATCGCTTTCCGTCCAGCCCCTTCCTCCTGCCCTGCTTGCTTCGTGTCGCACGCCGTGACCCGGTTCGGGGCAGGTGGAGATGAGTTCTGCCACTGTGCTGTGGGTCTGCCCGTGTTGGGGGAAGGTGCTTGGATTTGCACAGAGATTGTACATGAACAACAGGTTACACTTTTTCCACAAATGGTGCTTCTGTTTCAGCATATGGGTTATGTTCAACTCCAGCGAATACTGCTGTGAAGCATCTGCAAAGTACCAGGCAAAGAGTAGAGAAGATTGAGGGGCATAAAGAGAAATGCATGGTGTTCTCTGTGGTTGCCAAAGACGTCAGTTGCTCAAGTTTGTCAGGAAATTCGGTGATTGTAATTTTTGTTCCTCATTAAAAGAAAATGTTAGCATTTTAGAAGTAGGCATGTTTTCCAGCAAATACGATGGTGAAGTATGTTTGCTATGGGAGAAAAAAGTACTTTGATGATAGTTGGGAACATACTGAATTTAGTCCTTTGAAGTACAACAAATTGTCATGGGGTGTTTTTTTTAAAATTAGATTTATTTAATATTTTATTTTCACAGAACTGTCCAGTGGTGATTTTTCTGAATTACACTTTGTAAAGTACACTTCTGATTCAAAAGAATGTCCATATTTGTACCATTTCCACTAACTTTTATCTGATTCTGAACATTGACTCTGGATGAAGTACATTAGAAATGAATTTGGGAAAAATTATCCGCTGTTTCACACACACCTGGGCTGTGTGGCCTTTATTATGACGTGCGTTACCAGTACAGCAGTTGGGTGGAGACTGCCATCATTTTACTGTTTGCTGTGTAAGTAGTAATTGCAAATAGAACTTGAATGTCTAGTAATTTCTAGCAATATTTGACAGCGATCTGTGCTTTTATGATTGTGAGGTTGTAAACTGTGCCGAAGTTCCTCTCTTCTTCCAGAATCCTTTCTGCGTGTGTGTGTGTGTGTTTATGTATATGCATGAGTACTTGGCCTGTGTAAGTAGGATAGAAAATTGCTTGCTGAGATCTAATCTTATATTCTTGGTGTAAATAGTCTTGTACTCTCGCTTCCCTCGTTGTTTAGCTAACAGCTGCCATCCTCTGAAAAGGGAGCACTGGAGCATGAAGGGAGATGGGAGGAGGGGGAATCTCCCATGCTGTGTGCAAATGTACCATAATTGTTTACGTTCGTTTTTGGTTCGGTTGTGAGTGCAAGTCTTGTAATTCTTCACATCTGTTTTGGGCATTTTCATCCAAGGATGTGACAGAACTTTAATGAATAGCTCCTTTTACAGTGAAGTTTTAATAGCCTGGTTTAATGGAGGGGAAACTGATACGCTGGAAGATAAGCTCTGAAAGCGACTGGCTGGTTGGGTGACTCCAGTGTTGGGTGACTGGGTGAAGGTACTTGTGAGCTGTTTTCAGAGGAGCTGCAGATCTTCTAAGCCTGATTGTGATGGGAATTTCAGGAGTCTGTATCGTAGATGGCTAGGTCCTGTTGGCTGAAATGAGCACGAATGTCTAGTCACCAGGAATTAATGGGAAATGCCAAAAATGTTGGATTGCAAGAAACTTCGTCGTATCTCAAGTATTTGATAGATTGGAGAGTGGAATGCGGCTCTGTGCGTGAAATACAAATGAGTCTTTCTGCTTTCTGTTTGAGTTTTTAATCTTTGTTTTAGAAGATTGAGTGAACAAGGTAATCAGTTTAACTAGTAATCAGTTTAACTAGCTGTTTACCCAGAGGTATTTTCTTTATTCTTCCTATACGTATATGCTCTACTTCCCTTTTATATCCCCCTTTCCTTCTTTTACAGGCTAACGGTAGTTTTTCTGACCAAAGTTAATTTAGGAGTTGTGACGAGGTTTTGGTTAATTGCAGGCCTAGAAATCTGGTGTCCTGAGATGTCTAATCTGTCACACTCATTGCTCATTTGATTGTTCTGCATCAACGCCTTGCAGGGCTTCCTGGGATTTGTGGCGCATGGAATTTGAACTCGTTTATCTTTTGCACAGAAAACTTAGTTAACATTTTGCTAGAGGCTGACGGCAAGGACAACAACAAAAATAATCTCCAATCAACAACTTTTACAACAAGTTGGACAGGAAGCAACACCCATGCTGTGCATTTACCGACCAGCCCTCAGACCAGGCACACAGCCACTTCCAATCACGCAGCCATCGATTTTTGTTAAGAGGCAGCAGCTGTGTGCAAGTGGGAACTCTACTACGTGTCTCTGCCTCCTGGTGGGGGTCTCTCTTCCTTTGTTTACTTACGGGCAGTGCTGACCTCCAGGTCGTTTCTTTCCTCTTGACACTGACCTCTTCGGACAACAGCAATTCGCAACACAAGCATCCCGAAAACGTCGGGCTAAATGTGAAAGTGTATCACCCATGTTTGAGGCCTGAATCTTTTCTGGGGGAAGAGGGATCATTTCTTGGGACCATCAGTGGGATCTGACCGTTGACCTGCGGACCTCTGCTCCGCGCACGCTGCAGTGCCTGTTTCCACTGGTGAGGTGGTGAAGCCTCTTTCTTGGCGAGTCTTTCTTTAGTATTCTATTTATTTATTTAATTTATCGTCGCTGTGGTGCTCCTGCTTGTGGGTACTTTGTACTTTTAAAATCGAAGCAAACATGCCATGTTAGCTACAGTAGATAAAGCAACTGTGTAAATATACAGTGACCATGCTTTTGAGGCCCTTTGTTGGAACAGCCACGTTTATGAATGATTCCCGTGTTCCTCAGCAACCAGCCCTGGCATGGGAGGTCTGCCTTTCGGTTCTGCTTGCGGGCCCAGCTCTGCCTTTCTGGCTCAGGCTTTGTGGCCACAGGTAGAGGAGGAGAGGTCTCTGCCCTCTGTTTTTTTTTTTACTCCTCTCCTCTCTCGGATAAGAAGATTTCTCTGGGATAGCCTTTTGGTGGCTGATCTTTGTAGACCAGAATTGGATAGTGGGGAGGTGTCTGGTCCTTGTGGTGTGCACCATTGAATCTGCTGGTTCAGATGTGTGTGGGGATGGTCAGAGTTGGTTCCTTGCTGTAGCTGTAGGCTCAGGTGCTGGTCCTTCATAGTTCTGTGGTTTTGCTTTTCAGACTTGTCTTTTTGGTGCAGAAGTAAAGGTCTAGCAGAGACAGGAGTCCTGGCTGTAGGCTGTGCTGTGAGGATTTGCATGAATGCAAGAAACATTTTCTGATGTGTCCTTTTTCTTGAATTAAAATCAATGTTTATGACATCAGGTAGCTTTCTTAGGTAATGAATCAGGGTGTGACTGCAGTGTTTCTGCAAATTTCCCTGATAGTCTACTGATGCTGTGCCTCTGTCTGGGTCAGCCGGTCACTGGCGTGAACGGCAGGAGATCAGCGTGTCCCTCGCCTTGTCCTGCCCCGAGTCAGGAGGAGACATGAAGAGCGAGCGCTTGTTTGGCTGCGTACGAAGCGGAGTACCACCTCTAGTGCACCGCAGGCTCCAGCACACAGAGGGAAGCTGCTGAGCTCCTGAGGGACAGCGCGGGCTTCTTGACGTTTGAGCCCTTTGGAGTAGCTGGTCTTCCGTGGTGCTTTCGGATTGCAGCCCGGTGCCTTTTCATCTCCTCCACAAGGAATGTAGAAGTGCACCACAGGCACACACACGATAATGTGTTGGTTACCCACGTTTGCAAGAGCTGCAAGTTTTTTGTTGTTGTTTCTCGTATAAATACTAACAGATGTAACCAGTGGACTCCATGAAAGATCAGCATGAGGAAGGGAGTATTTGCATCTAAAAGCCGTCTAAATATATCAATACAAGTAAACATTTTAACAAGAAGCAGGCCATAAACAGTGTTGGGAGTGTGCTCTGTCCTTTAAAGACTCTGCTTTTTTTATTTTCCCTATTTTATTCTCTGACAGATGCCAAATGTACAGAAGGAGGATTTCAATGGTGGTTTGCGCAGCTGGTGTATACAACTGCATCTCTAACAGGTTATTTTTCATTTCCCAGTGCCAGGCCTTTGAGGAAAGCCTTGTTCTGTCACCTTCATTTTAGTTTAATGTTCTTCAGAGTGTAATGGTGTTGAAACAGGGAGGAGAAAAGAGGAGAGGGCAGTCTTACACAGTTATATAACTTTTTGTGGAACAGTAGTTACAAAGTATGTGATTCAGTTACCTGTACACAAGAGCGGGGGGCCATTTATATACTTAAAGATATCTAGGACATACACGGGCTGGCAGATGCGACAGCCTGCCGTAGCCCTGAGCCCTTCTGCAGAGGCTGCTGGATCCTGCTGTGTCCCAAATGGCACTAGGCATCTGGGCTGTTGGGGAAAAACGGTTTGGGAAAAGTGCTTGCAGCATCTTGGGCACCTGTGGACAAGGCATCTTTTTAAGCCTTCTTACTGTTTTACTGTGTAAGAAGAGATGACTGTTTTGTGCCTTAGTTTTCCTGTTAAAAAAGCAGGGGTGATACCATAACTCATCAGAGTTGCTACCAGGAAAGTTCGTGTGGATCAGAAGTAAGACAGACCTTTTTCTGTTGGTTCTGGGTTTAGATGCTCTCTGTCCTTCTAGTGAGGGGAAATTAGGTTTGCGCTGATTGTTTAAAGTGGTTGGCAGGATTTGCACCTCGTTGCAAATCATAAAATAAATTCCCTTGTCGTTATGTTGCTTCTTTGTACTTAAATGGTCTTCTGCTGCCAGTTAACCAATAAATTCCAGTAACAGCTGAAATATTTGAGATAGAGGAGAAAAAAACCCCTTAACATTCAGGGCTCCAACAGAGACTTCTACATAGCCTTTTCATTTTGAATAGATCATCTTGATGCAATTGGAGATCATCGAGATGAGCATTGACCCTTTGGGCAGTAGGAAAGATTATGCAATTATCTCTGTCCATTTTCCAAGATTTTCACCGTATTGCTAGCCTGTGAAATGTCCTTACCTATCGTTTTGTCTGTATTACAGACAAGTAAAAGAGCTCTGGATGAGTGTTGCTTCACAGTTTGTTTCCCCCTCCACAGTAAATTCAGCCCATTGAAATGAATAACTTCTGGGAGGATTCACTGAGGTTTACATACTTTGTTTGTGTTTTAAATTGTTGTCTAGAAAGATCTTTTGTACCATGCTGCCAGTGCTAAGACCAGCTTTAAAAAAAGGAGGATAGTAATGTCAGTCTCTGCTCTGTGGTTTGTGTCTTGTCCTTCTGCAATTTGGGGAGCCGGAGGGAGGACCATCTCTTTTACAGAAGTGTGAGTGAGGCAACAGTTGCAAGTGGCTCCATTTCTTGATCACTTCCTGGGCAGAAGCCGCCTGTCCCCATCACACCTCCAGCGAGCAACCAGAGCCCTTTGTAAACGTCCTGGCTCCCTCTGAGCAAAGGTATGCAAGCAGAGGAGACCGAGTGCTGAGCCGAATCAAGCGTCAGACCTCCCCAGCCATGGATTGCTTCCCTCACTCCTCTCCCCTCTTCCAGGGAATCAAGGCTGCCTCTGTTTATCTGTACCCTCCTCACACAGCGAAAAAGCCCTGGGCTCCAGTTTCCACTTCAAAGGCGGTGTTGGAGATGGAGCCTGATAATTTTGGTTGTGAGTGGCTGGTATGCTCCTATGTCTGGAATTACTGCTGGTGGAGGCACTGCGCAGGCAGCCGTGCCGGGTGATGTCATCTGCGTGGAGTGAGGGCAGAGGGCTGGAAAAAGGTTTCCTCGCAGTGCTCTGCCCTTGTGGCGAGACCACCTCTAAGAGATCCCGTGCCAGTCATTTCTGGGCCTCTCCACAGATGCTCTTTGAAAAGGAGCCAGCTGCTGCCAATTGTGGTGGTGGTTTTTGTACTGTGTCTACTAGTAATTGAAATCAGGGAAGCCTGTGGGATTTGGTTCTATAAGAAGAGAAAGGAAGAAATGTGTATGTTGCATTATCGCTACATGCCACAGTAGAGTCAATAGCTTGTGTACGTCTTTCAAGAGAAACCATTTGGCCCAGTTTAACTGGTACGTGCAACCGTATTTTTAGATTTACGGTGAGGTAGCACTGGAAGAAACCAACAGCTTGGGATATGGGTTTTGGGTGTTGTATGCAGTGGCTTGTGCAATAGTACAGCTACTCGGAGGATCGCTTGAAGTGTAACTGTGCTTGCTCATTGAGTGGTTAGAGTACAGGAAGTTTGTGTCGGTGGGTGTGGGTTTTGTTTTTTTTTTTTAAAGATTTTGGTAAAATGATAGATAGGTCATAGGAAATGATGCAGCTGCTAGCTAATCCCTAGATTTGTCCTCTGCTTTTTTCTCAACTGCAGCATTTACTTTAAAAAGTTGTTGTGCAACTATACAAGCCAAAGTGCAAGTCTGTGTCCTGTAGTTTGGGATCAAAACCACCCTGTCTTATTTTGAACCTTTGAGAAAAGTGATCTAGAGTTTTAATTACACTTTCCAGCCACCTAAATTGCGGAGATAATTGTATACATCAGCATTGTCTGACCTAGTTCTGCTGCTGTGCCTTTCATCTGTGGATCTCCAAGTGCTTTACAAAGAAAATTCCTTTATATTAGAAGACGGGGAACCTGGGACACAGAGAAGCAAAGCGAATACCCAGCCTGACAGTGACTGAACCCCAAGGGGAAGCAAGGTCATCTGAGTCCCAGCAGACGAAGTGACACTTTTTCTCTGTGCAAGTGCCTACCACTACTGAGTACTTACATACCCTTGCGCTACATGCTGTGTAACTGCATGCCCATCTTTTTCTAGAAGATTTGTCTTGCATTTCTTCTCCTGACTGGATGAATGTCATATGTAATTTCCTTTTAAGCCTCTCAGATTTTGTTATAATTTGTGGTTCTGGAGATTGCTGTTGCATGTAGGTTGGGTGTGTATTTTCTGTTGGGTTTTATATTTGCTTTGATGCCTGTGACACCTTCCATTTTCTCTAGAGTTGGCAGTAGAATAGTAGGGGAGCAAAGAGAGTCATGTTGCTTTTAATTTTCTGATGCCTTTTTTCAGAAGGTGGCTGGTGAAATAGTGGTTTCACTGACATACAAATATGTGACGTAGGTAAGTAATCTCACATACGGTTAGCCAAGGCTTTGCTAGTCTAAGTGGAGAGTAGTTTTTAGCTGTTGTGCTGTTTTGCAGTGTGTAAGCTGATCTTTTTCTGAAAATGAAATCAAAAGGGGACTTTCTGATAGGGATCAGTGGCAGTTGCACATTGTTCTGAAATGTATCTCTTTTAGTCCTGATGAAAGATGTTTGTTTATCTGCTCCCAGAATCAAATCTTTCTGTTTATCTGCAGAGCTGGAGTATCAACAATGCAGTCTCCCGCTACTACACATCCCATCCCTTGCTCGCTGGGGACAGCGTGCAAGGTCGGAGGGACTTTAACACTCCTGACCCAGTTTTTTCCTTTGGCTTTCGTTCTGACTCTGCTCGTCACTGACAGACCATGTCCAGCGCAGTTGTGCTAGACAGTGGTTATTACCAGTTGCTTTCCTACAGAGGCAAATATGTGGTGGCTTTGTATTTTGCTGTGTTCCAAGATTTTAGCACAAAGAAATTAAGTGGGATAGACAAAGAGATTTCGAGGCCGAATGACGTTGCTTTCCTTCTGTTCATTGATAGCCAGCTGTCACTTTGCAAAGCCCCAGTGTGGCGTTCGTAACGAGAGCTTTCAGATCAAGAGCAGGAATGCGAATGCTGTCCGCTGTCCTAGGGGGTATGTTTCTCCCTTATTTCTCCACCACTTTATGTAGTTCGCAGTGAAACATCCTTCGTGCTCTCGCTGTGTGAAGCATCCGCAGTCAGTACTGCTGTGCAGGTTGGTGGTTGGGATGTGCATCTTCTGTAGTCCAAGGACGAGGTAGGCTGTGCTTCATCAGAAGCTCTCACCAGTACAGGTTATGGACTGAGTGCCATTGAATTAAATGAACTATTAACATTGTTTGAACTCATTTGCACTTCAGTCTGTTGACTACTTGATCAAAACAAGAGGTTCTGTTTGCTGGCATAAGGTACTAAGTGGCCTATGGGAATATTAGCAGTCATGGGGGGGCGATGAGCTGGGTGCCCTACGCTTAGGATATTGTTGGTGCCTGTGCTTGGATACCCAGACTGTGCCCTGACAGCGTGCCACTTGCTTATGGACAGCCGATCCCAGCAGCCCTTGTAATTTTTTTAAGGAAGTGTTCTCTTTGCTGGTACGTGGACAATGTTAGTTGAGAAGGTTAGGGTTAGCTGTGCCTGTAAGGGTGTGGAACTGGCAGGCTGGAGGGTTGCTTTTTAAAAATGGCAGGTAGTGTGAGCTGCTACGGTACCGTGTTATGAGTGGTGCTCTCCTTACTTCTGCCAAGTTAATCTGGGCAGTTTAAGAAAACAAAGTAAGCTCAGATGTTGCGCACTACTTTGTGACAAGGCATCTTATGTGTGAAATGATTCTATTTTGACGGATTTTTGAAGTTTGAGGCTGTGCCTTTTTTACTGTTTTACACAAAATAAAGACAAAGTGGCTATCTGTCTGCGACAACAATGGGTTTGGGTCATTTATTTTTTGTATTTGACATACTTGGTTTCCTTTGGCTGAGAATAAAAGTAACTTGCTGAAGAGAGAAGGCAGATTCTGTGTGTGAGATGTTTCAAAATGAGCTAAGCAAGAAAGTCTGCTGGTAGCCGGTGATACAGTCTAACACACAGCCTGAAGGAAAGGCATATGAAATCTAGAAACCCTCAAGAGCCTTAAAGGTCAAAGCAACCTGTTAAAATCAGCAGGGCAGGTTGCTGGAAGCTGGGGCAAAGCTGCCAGAAATGCAGTAATATACTGGTCAAACTTAGCAGCTGATGGGCTCCTCTCTGTTGTCACGCAATGAAAACGCTTCTGATTTTTCAGGTTTGGTTGCTTGAAAGGTCTGCCTCTTCCCCTGGGACGCGTTTAGCTGCAGATGTTTGTGAGATTACAGTAGCACTCTCAGTATGTTCACTGACATTGCGCTTGCTGGAGTAACCCTTGCTGAGCCCCGAGCAGGCAGCGCAGTTTGCTGCGTGCAAGGTCGGTCTTTATCGTATTTGCATGGCTGGCCAAAGATCAGGCTGCTTTTAACACCAAACCTGAAACCGGAGGGTTGCTCTGCACATTTTTCTCTGCTTTCTCAGGGAATAAGGAGCCGAAAGTCCAGTTGCTGACGTCTTTCAGCTTCTGCTGAAGCAATTAGGGACTGCTAGCTGCAGGGTTCAGCTCTCCCCTCGCTGGTCCTGGAAGGCCGTATGAGGGAGGAAGCTCTTTGGTCGAAAGTGGTTTCATAATCTTTGGTGGGAAGGCAGACCACGTCAGCGCAGAGAAACGTCTTCAAGTCGCGCATCACAACACTGATACCAAGTAGTAAATACAAAGTCTCCCTCCACCCTTGGCTGCGTTGTTGGCACAAGAAGTCGATACTGCAGGAACGTGGAGACTTGGTGGGTGTGTGAAACAGAGGGGACTTCTCCCCGGAGGGGGACGGAGTCGTCTGCGTGTCGCCGAGGCTGTCTCTGCTCCGACGTGCGGTGGTACCTGGCAGCGGGGGCTCGCTGGCACCTGAGCTTGCAGAGGAGGTCAAAAGCGGAGTGCACAGAGCCAGCTGCTGTTAACACCCAAAAGGAGACAAGAGGGGTCTCTCATCTTGAGCCAGACTGCCAGCCATACAGGCTTCGTCTGATATTAAGTGGATGATGAAAAAATCCACCTTGCCTTCAGGAGGAGGTGGATTACAGCCATATATAGAAATTATCCTGCTTCTTTCCTTCCCTCAACATAAGCATTTGCAAAAAAGTGGTTTTTTTGTGTTACATATTCTCTACCTAAGCTTTTTTCTTTGCAGTTTGGAGTCTCAAAACCAAAATATATGTGTCATCAGAGCTTACTGTCTGAAAATCAACATTGTGGTACCTGCTGTCATTGCTTTTGTGGAACACAGCACAAAGTGTTGAGGAATAACATGAATGAGAATTAGTGAAACAAAGTGGTGAAGACAAAATGCTACTGCTAAGAATGATTGGTGTCAGTTGTAAAAAATCATTTTCCCCTCATGTTGAAAAAGAGAAATAGATGTCAGAATTCAGAAAAAAAGCTTTTATTTAACAAAAATAAAGCCACTGTTTAAGTGTTAGTTTTAAATGGGAAGCAAAGCATGAAACCACAGGCGATTTGTGTGTGCGCAGTGTTGCAAAAGACACAACAGTCACTGCCAAGCACAGCAAACCCAGGCTTAAGAAGTGAGCATTCAGAAAGACTGTCCAAAAAAGTACAGAGAAATCTGAAAAGTATGGGATGCTTTTTTACCTGTTCTTTTTAAGCATGTAGAGAGTGAATGTGAAACTCCCCTCATGTGTGTTTAAGGTCACTATCTCAAACTCACACCCTTGTGTACAGGCACATTCTGCTTAGAAGTGGGAGCGTTTACTGGAGTCCATTCAGAGAGCCCAGATCCTGACTGGGTGTTGCTGAAACTTTCCTTGCTGGTTTTTGAACAGCCGTTCATCTGCACAAATTAAGTTCTGTAGTTACTTGTCTTTTGACATTGTAGACATCAAACTTCAAAGGCTAGCTTGACTGCCAGATACAATATTGGCATCCTTTTATTTCTAATAGTCCCTAAAATGAGTGTTACAGGTTCTGAGCTGGAAGGAGTAAGTCTTGATCAGGTTGGAATACAACTGGAATGAGAAATCTCATTTGCTCTTTGAGAATAATTTATAAAGAAGTTGAGTGGAGCAGGAAAGATGACTTGGGTTTTCTGTTTTGCAGAATTGAAATAATGAGCTTGTAATTGAAAAAGGAGCCTGATTCTGCAGACACATAATTTGTTATTTAGCATAATACAAACACACTGTTTCAACAGAAGAGGATTAAAACATCTAGCAAGGGACTATTTTCAGTTCTGCTCCTTGTCACCGTATGGTGGTTTTACTCCTCAGTTTTCTGTGAATACGAGTTATGCATGAGTTGGGCAGTGCAGCGTTGTAGAATGAGAGCACAAAAGGTCTGCCATTGCATTTGCCAGATCAGTGGTTTCAGTTTTTCAGTGTTTTTGCCCTGTTCAGGAATTTGAGGCTGATAGCTGAACGGTGGCCCTAGAAAGTTGTCCTAGATTACCTTCTTTTGATAGAAGAAATATTGTTGCATGTTTTGTGATGAATTCTTGCCAACATCTGAGAAGGCATAGTTTCTGATCAATCCCACTGGATTTGCAAATTTACTGTTCCGTTTGCTGGAGATGTATGTTCCTAGAAAAAAAGAACAACATGGCAAATTTTTCATTCAGTTGGGGTTTTTGCGCTTTTTCCCCAATATCTGCTTTTACCATTTCTGATGGGTGGTCCTGAAGTCATCTCTAAGTATTGTTTCAGGTAAATGTCGTGAAAGAGGAGGCTTGTGAAAACCAACAGGTTCACTTGGTAAGGTTTCGTGTTTTGTGAACTGTAGGATCTTGGTGAGAGCAGCGGAGTGACTGTGTGTCCTCAGCTGTGACTGCCTTTAGCTTTGGGTCTCCAGTGCAGTATACAGCATTAACTAATATTAAAAAACCAAAACAATTTATAAGAAAAAACTGTAATATTTCGTAGGGCATTTCTAATAATTGTATAGACTTCTTTAGCATGGAGTTAGTTTTGTCTCGGGCACTCCAGTGAATCTGGGTTTTAGGGAGAGGACAGGACTGGTAACACCATGAGATATGACTTCTACTACTGCTGCTGTTTGCAAATTGTGCAAACCTGAATTTAAATCCTGCTAAAACACACTTGATCTCAAAACTTTGAGATCCTGCAATCTGTAAGATTCTTCCGTTAGGATCAAAACATGAGCACAGAGGAATCTGTACCAGGGTAGCACCGGATGTTGGCAGAATGTTCATGAGCCTGGCCAGCTGAGCAAGTTAGATCAGAAGTGCAGATTTTGTCACATGAATGTCTCTTTTTCTGGGCAGTGAGCTGGCTGGACTTGTTGGTTCTGGCAACGCGGTGAGATGCCAGGACTGGAACACAGTATAGAAACCAGGGCACCTGATGTTGGGTCTTAGCATCCGATTCACCAAACACTGGATTTTCCTGGGCTTGATTCGATTGCTCATGGGAATTGGGGAAACAAAGACTCATATCATCTTATGAAATTCTCAGCTTTCATGTATGGTTTAAGTAATATCCTTGAAGCATTTTGGGGTCATTCAGGAGAAAAAGGAAGATGCAGAAGCGTGTGCTTCTCATTTTCCATAATGCAGTTGCATACTAGATTTACTCTACTTTTATATTCACATAACTCAGAGGGACATCTTTTAGCTTCTTGAATTCTGTCTGTAGTCTGAATTCACGCCTTTGATGCTTTCCTATGTGGAGAGCATTAGGCTTGGTTACAGCTCAAGACAAAAGTGTCAGCCTCTGATTAGTGACATGGCGCATCGCCCAAGTTATCTCCATCCTCAGCCCGCTTCAGTCTCAGCCTTCTTAAAGCTGTGCTTGTGGTTGAGCTGCTAATTACTGTCTCCACATCATGTCAATGCATATTAGTGAATGTCATTAATTGATTAAAATGGTTCATGAGATGACTGAGATCTCAAGGAGTCCAAACTTCCAGTAGAATGGTGTAGAAACTGCTGATCATCTGCGTCTGAATTGGGTAGTGGCTGGAGTCATCTCTGGGAATGATGTGATAACTTGCGTCCAACATTCCTGTAGAGCTGTCATTTCAAAGGGGTTTTAATGAGGTGTTGCGAAGAGCAACTGTGGGATGTAGATTATTAGGGGAAAAAATAAATTCCATAAAGCTTCAATCACTAGGGATTTTCTTTCTTCCACTAGACCTTCAGCAACTGTGAGCTGCATCAGGATACTCAGAACAGGTTTGAATGCTTTTAAGAGGACCAACAAAGTATAGGGTAGCATTCATCCTGCAGGAACTAGTGAAATGTAGGATTTTTTTTTTTGTGTGTGTGTGTGTATGCGCATACCTGAAACACTTTTTTGGTAGTAAAAGTGTCATCTTCAGCTCTTCTCATCCAAAATTTTAATGGTCTGACATGGCTGTTTATGGTTTTGTGTCTGGTAAGGCTGATGGACAGTTCTCATAACGTGCCTTGTCAATAGCTCTGCGTATTTGTCGTGGCAGTGTGGAGTGCCTGTGGTACTTAGTTCTCAGGAAGGACAATACAGTTGCCACTCTTCTTTGTGCTCGTATGATTTTTTTTCCTGCTAGGAAAGCAGAACAGGCAGAGCATTAGTCAAGGACTGTCATTTTTAACGCCTGAGAAGAAACATTGTGACTGTCTAGTCTGATGTCTTCAAAACTTCATCCAGTGAGTTTTGCATTGAGTTGTAATTTGCAGTTCACAAGCTTTTCATTCTGTTCATGAAAGTGTGAGGGAATAGATGACAAGTTTAGGGGTTGAATCTCAGTTCTTTACTCATGTGATGAAGGTTGTTGCAACCACTGCTTACTTGTCTCAAAATGCAGCTGCAGGCTCTCGCTACTAAGTGAAGTACGCCAACAGGTTTCCTAATGACTTGCTCAAGCTGCTCTGAGTTACTGAAGGACAGAGTTATGTCTCACTTTCGTTGCATGAGTAAAGCCTAGTGCAGCCGCTGAAATAAGTAATTTGGTGCTTCATGATGCAGCCTTTGTTCTTGAAAGTACCAAGGCTTGTGTTCGTCTTGAAGACAGTACTCTCTGTGCGATGTTGTTGAATCTTGGGTGGATCTGCAGCTGTGTATTTAGAGTCAGATATACTACTTCTAGACTGACAACAGTGTGTTTAATGTAATGCTAGATTACTGCCAGGGTTACATGTGCGGGCCGTGTTTGAAGAAGTGCTGTTAGAATTCAGTGACATCTACAATGCATCTGCTGCCATTGCGGCGTTACTGCTGCTTCGCTGCCCCTTGCAGGGGTCACAGCGGCAGGCTGGAACATTGTGGTTCCAGCTCAGTCTGGTAACCTCCCAAATGAATGGTATACTGGACAGTAACTGAAAATGTTATTGAAAATATTAATAAAAGAATAAAGGGGCTGATGACTAGGCATGTCTGCCTTCTAACTGGGCATGTAGAGACAGTGTGCTTAGATGAGATAAAAAAGAAAATGGGAGACAAGAATTTCAGAGGTGTGGTTTGTCTGGCACTGGCGTTTCTGGCTGTGCTTGTAATACGCTGATATGCACAAGATACGCTTATAGGCAGTTGCACGTTTGAAAACATGACTCTCTTTCTTCATGCCTAAGCCTTGCATCACGGGAATGGCTCTGAATGTACAGTAAAGCCTTTGATCTGTACTTTGAGAGAGATATTGGCAGAAACTACTAGGATTGGCCGCGGAGGTGTTAGGATGTGGGTCAAACTGAAACTTTATATCGCTGCTTCGGATCTGAGTCTGATTTTTTTTATTTTGTAAAGAACAGGATTTGAGGTTAAGGTTCTAAACTTAAATCTGAAGCAGAGAAGCATAGTCCTTGGCTGTTCATTGAATTTTTGAGTTGGGTTTAGTGGTCCAAAACCTTGAAGTATTAGGAAATAATATGCTACAGTGTTGAATTTTGTTTTGGTTTCTGTTTTATTCATTTCCAGTAAGAGTTGGTAATTTCTTGCAAGGAAGCAAGAACAGAGTCTGTTTTGGAATTCAAAGATATATGTTTTAAAATTATATATTCTTCAGACACAGAAGGCAAAAAGGTCTTTCTCAGCAGGATGCAGGCTGGAGAAAAAGGCAGAGGTTATTTTATTATGCAAGCTTTCTATTTCCTTTCCAATAATAATGCTTCTCTAAAATGCCTTCACAACATCTAGTTGAAGCTTGCTGATCACTTGGGCCTTTTTCAGAGGTTAACATGGATGATGTGCCTTATTTTAAGACGTTTTGTATTTAACCCGTTTCTTTGTCTCTGGGGAAATGATTGATAAAGAATGTCTATATTAAGCATTCTTCTTTAAATGTTGTCTGGATAGTTGTAGGTAGGAAAATGAAGCTGTTATATTCTTGATGCTCAACCCTTCCTACCTACTAATTCTGCTCTGATTGTATTTCTCATGAGCCAGATGTTTCTCTGTAGTTGCAAACATGATAGTGCTATGAGATTTTGTTAATGCTGTAGTAAAATGCAGCCAAAGCAATTAGAAGAAGAAAGCTGATGTCAACAGTAAGTTCACATATACCTTTTGTTCAGCCACGTTTAGTGAGAGTTGAATTTATAAAATAAAATGCTAAAAAGCTGAAAGCTGAGAAACAAATCCATGCACTGCTCAGGGTGAGCAACGGGTTGCTCTTTGGGGCTGGCCTGTGGTGCCGGTGATGCCCTGCCGTCAGGGAAGCAGGGTAGATGTGCTGCAGGAAGCCTCACCTGGGGGTCAGAGGGACCGGGACTGCTCCTTGGTCACAGTTACGACTGTGCGCTGTGCAGCGGCAGTGTCATACAGTGACGTGGCAGTATCTGTGGATTTTAATTACATAGCGGAGGGCAGGAATGGTTATCCTTTTTTCCAGTCCTGCCTTGGGTAAAGCTGATGCAAGCAGAAGTGGGCAAAACCCGTGGTGTTTGTTCAGGTATATAGTTCAAACATACCTCTAATTTGGAAGTTTTTGTATTCTGCTAAAACCAAAATGCCATATAGGGGAAGTAAGTCATGTTTTCATTGATGTTTGGAATCCACATTGTAACACTCAGTGGTAGTTTTAAGTCCACAGTGCTTTGGATTCAGATTTACCATTAAATGTTAATGTATTTTGGTAGTATTGGCTTTCTGATAGCTTGCTGTTGGAAAACCTGTGACTAGATTAACTTTGGGCAAACAGCTCACTAAAGACCCTGTGTATTTCCTTGGTAGAAATTTCTTGGTCTAATAGTAAATTTGGTTGTTGAGGTCAAAGCTCTGAAGTGTTACGCTTCTCTTGCCCTTTCCTCCCTGGGTGGAAAACTCAGTCTACGGAGTTGTGTTTGCAGTATTTAAGATTTTATAAAAATGAGCTATTTCCTGTAGAGACAGTAAATAAATTAATAAAATAATCTTGACAGAGGGCAAGGATGTTGCTGCAGAATTGTGTACAGGAAGGCAGACTTGACAATGTAATTGAACTTGAAACCCAGAACATAATTGCCAAGGGTGGGAGTCGAACCTGTAGCCATTGTGCTGACACGACCTGAAGGTCTAGCTTGTCCAAAAGGCTGGAATTATTTTAAAGCAGATTTTGATGTGGAACTGGAAGGGGGAGGGTGAGTCAGCCTAGCCTACTATGCAAAGCTGTGTTGTTGGGAGGGTGTGCTTTCACTGAACAAATAACTCTCAAGTGATACTGTGTAAGACATCTCTATGTTGATAAGTAGTGTGCCACATAAGTTTCCCCTTTAAGCAGCAGCGTTGTGGTCATCCTTATAGTCAGAGAATATAAGTAGGGCCAAGTAAATAGGCAGAGGAAATCCAGAAAGCCGTCTGATTTCTTTCCTGCAGTTCTGCAGCCTGGGAAGCACTTATATTGCTTCTCACCTTCAGATGTGCATCACTAGCTGATGACTGGGTAAGTAGCTTTTTTCTTCCAAAATCACATCAGCTAGAGACATATCGGCATAGTCTGGTGTGTTGTGCTGTGTGAGCCCCTGCCTGGTTTCTTGAATCAATAGCAGGGAGGGCATGTACCTCAGTTTCTTTGCCCGTGTGTGAGCCCTGTATCAGAGGATACAGAGGAAATAAGTGATCATGTCTTGTTGAGGGCTGAATCATCCAGCTGGAACAAAGAATACTGTTGGAGGACTAAGGCAGTTTAGTTTTCTAAAAAACAGTGTGAGAGAGAAGAGCAATGCATGATGCCTTAGCTTCTGATAAACAGGGCTTCTCTGGAAACGCATGCCTCTGGAGATGCATGCATCGCAATCCCTGGGGAGACTATTGCAATTCCTTGGAATTCTTCTCCAGCCTTTCAGGAGCCGCCCAGATAAGAGGCTTTGCCAGTTTCACAGCGTCTGATTGTAGTGTTGCTCTTTGTGCTGCTTTTCAAAGTGTTTCTCTTGAGATGATGATAACGACACCTTTCATAAGCAGGTGCCCATGATTCACTTTAGGCACTCTTATTTAGCCATCTTGAAAAATAACTTGCTAGGCTAATAAATGTTGTATTGAAATAAAAAGTTTGCTAGTTGGGTGTGTCAGTTTCATGCCACTTCATTTTCCGTGAGCACAATGCCTTTATGATTTTAGCTAAACTTTTAATTCACTCATTTTTTTAAACCAAAGTGTCCCTCGAAATACTTCAGTGTATCCTTTTGCATAGTAAGGGAACTTACGAAGGTAATTTAGGTTCTAACTGGTGCTCTGTGTCCTCTCCACTATACATTCACCAGTCAACTGACACTTTTTCTCAAATATTTACTCTGATATTTCACTGCAGTTGCCCTCTCCTTCTCCATTCCCTCACCATCTCCCTTCCATGGAGGTATCGCACATATTTCAGTTACCTTCTATTTAAATAGCAACACTCCCTTCCAGTACAAACAGTCAGTCAGTCATTAAACAATGAGGAAGACCAACAGTGGAGGAGGTTGTGGGTGAGGCCAGGCATGTGCAAGCACAATGTTGCAAGAGGCTTCCTGCTGAAGAGAAGAAAAGGACGCTTTCTGTTAGTGTCAGGGTGTCATTCTGTGGTGCTGAGACACCCACAAAACCAAGAGGTAGTCACTGCTGCAGACACAAGAGCTGGATCTCACTTAAAATTATGTAGAGCTGTCCAAGTTATTATTGAAGGTAAGACGTGTGAAACAAAACACTGGCACATTAATCATGTTTTCCTACCTCCTGCTGTAGCAGAAGGTGATTCCAAGTGGCTGTGACTCATCCTCAGGAGGTCCCAGGTTTTTTTGCCTAATAACAGTAAGAGTTTAGTGAGACTACCCTTAACAGCATATCTATAGCTTTTTTGAAGGCTCTGCTACGTGTCCTTTCTCTTATGTAATGTGCATTAGAGGGCTGTATTCATATTTTGCTGGGAACTCAAGACTTGATTGTTTTTTCTCCACGAAAGATCAGAATAGGGTGTTCCCTGTTGGGAATTCAGAAGTGTAGTTGGGTTACTGCTGTCCTGTACTTTTTCATCAGATTGAGATTGGATGTGGCATCTTGGGCACTGCAGGGTTAAAAGTGCATTAAAATGAAAAGGAAAAAAAACTGTTAATGGAAACCATTTGACTGCTACAGTGTCTAAGGGTTTCATGGCTCTACAGATAAAAGGCATGGATGTGATAAGTAGTGTTGGAGAACACTTGTCTAAATGAAGAACAAGAACTTAATATATTAGCATATTTATGCTATGTTTAGTTTTGCAACACTTCAATTTCTAGATCTTGTAAAGAAAATGTAGTAAGAAATGAGCTGGGATATGCGTTAAGAAGGTGGTGAGAAGTGTTGGGATTGTGGAGTCCATGAGTCAAATTCTACATTTCTAATGGGACATGGGATCCTGGGTAGCTCAGCTGCTTACCAGATCAGTATTTTGTACTGGATCACCTGTCACGTTAGACTTCCCCTGCACAGATGATGGAACTGAATGTGTTGCTTCCGTGCAGCTGCCTTCAGCCTTTTCACTTTGCAAAACCCCAAAATTTTCCATGGGAGGTGCAGATCCTTGCACAGCGGATGTGACCCTACTGATAACAAATGCGGCTTCCTTCTTCACCTTTTGTTGACCTCCTAGAGGTAATGAACCACAGGCCTTTGGAGATCTGTAAACCAGAAGTAAAAACCACTGTAAATGCAAGAACGATATGCAATAGAAACATGCTATTGCCATTACCTAAACCAGTTCTGAAAAATACAACTGAAAGGAGATCTCCTGTTTGTAGTACATGTCCGTTTAGTCACGTTTCCAGTTATTTAACAGACTGGTTTTTTTCCAGGTGCCAACTTTGTATTTGAAATCAGCTGATGAGCTTTCATTTCCAGCTCTCAGGGCTGCCCCTGGTTAGAGTAGTCATTAAAGGATGGCATTTTAGTTTAGCACACGTGTCTGGCTTGGTCTAAAATCCATGCACCCAGTCCTTTCTCCTCTCTCTGGTTTATCAGCGTTTGATACATTTCATGGCGTGTGACACAGCTGATTTATTGAAAGAGAATTGAAAATAGAGAGCAGCCTTGACTCAAGAACGGTTTGTGGATGCCGTTTTGTTTTCTGTCACATCATCGTTGCTATGGTGACTTAGCAAAGATCTGTTCAGCAGTCACTAGATGTTTCGTGTTCTGGGCAAAAGTTAGGGATTTTCCAATATTCCTCCAACAGTTGTTTTACAGAATTACGTGCGTGTAGTCTTCTACAGTAAATCCATGCTACTCTTGTTACTTATTGCTGCTTCTGTGAGAAGGTGTCTACCTACGGTGTTGTGGCTTGTGGTGTCCCTTCCTGCCTGAAGTAATTTCAGGGAAGGTGAATAAACAACCTACGTGTCTTGTCAGGGTTATCGGCTGTTTCCTCCCTGGGAGAGATGTCATGGAGTGCAGCGATAAATGCAAAGGTTTGGAGAGCATGAACCCAGCTAAGGAATGGTCCTGCTTACGAATCGATTATGCAGTTTTGGAGGAGGAGGATGCGTTTGGAGCTGATTCACTTGGTTGGAGCAGGAAGTCTGAGCTCTTTTCCCACATGTCCCAGGCCTCATGTCGTTGAAGGCATGATCAAGAGCATGATGTAGCTGCAACCTTACCTGAGATTTCCTTCTTTTGGGTTGATGAGTGGGGGATAGTAATGCTTGTTTCAAGTTCCCTACATTCATTGGGAGGGGTTGAAGGCCGTTGCACACATCCTTGGAAAACTGCTGCTCCAAGCAGGCGTGTCGGGCCGGTGGCTGTGAAAGTCTTGCTGCGTCTGGCAGGTTGTGTCAAACACAGCTCCCTCCCCTTCCTGCTCCCCGTCACTGGCCTGAGAGCAGCCCCCTGCCCCTGGACCGGCATCTGGTGGGTTCAGCCACCATCTCTGTGGCAGGCTGTGGTCAGCCTCCAGCTCTGCAGTGGGACAGGTGCACCTTGCAGCATCTTCTCATCCCTGTTAGCAGCAGTTTGAAAGCGGGAGACGAGGTTTCTTATATAGGCTTGACCTCAGAGAGAGCTTTTTGGACACCAGTACTGCAACCAATGAAGTGTTCAGCACGACTGGAAGTTCCAGTGGAGTTCCCTTTGTCATGCTAAGCTAGCCAGAGAGAAAGGGTTGATTTCTTATGGGCTACTTAGATGGGGTCTTCTTCATGATGGGCATCTTCAGAAAGTCTTCAAGATACGTATCTTATTTTACTCCAAGAATTTAAAATAGTTCTGTTGGTAAAATAAACTGAACACTCATAAGTGCTCCTTCAGCTGGGTGTGACAATAAGAGAGAAAGATCTCCTCATTTAAAGAAAAAAAATCTATATGCATTTCAGCTAACATAATAAATTTTTCCTGCTATTTGACTCTCCTGTCATGGTACATGTGTCACAACGGGACTTATTTTCCCTTCGTCTTGATGATGAACTTCTGTTTTGTGCTTGAAACTTATTTCAGATCTGAATGAGTTTGAAGTTCTTTCCTCTGCTGGTGTTTGCTGCACTGATTACGCGTGTTTTGTAGCTCATGTATCTGAATGTTGAGACCAGTTTTTTCTTGTCAGCTCTTTGGTGAACAGTTTAGGCCTGTCCGTTTTCTGTAGTACCACTGCAGATTGGAAGGTTATTTTTCTGTGTGGTCTGGGGTAATCTGTTTCTTACTGGCAGCTATTACATTTTTATCCATTTTGTAGGGTTAGTTAATGCAACAGCTTCCAATCCCAGTTGTCTTAAATATTTAGAGGAGAAAAAGAGATTTGTGCACATTTTTGCTGCAAAGCTAGATTTGGTTGAATTTTTGTTGAATTTCTGACTTAGATTCCCAGCTGGTATAAACCAGTGAAGTTCCACTGCAGCCTGTTGGATGATCAGCTCAGCTGAGGATCTGGCCTTTCTTAATTAAATAGTGTCACTTACTGAAGCTGGGCTACTTTGCACTGAGCGTATGATGGTTGCTGCTGTATTTTTGTTTAGAGAAATATGGGATATACTTCTACTGTCTTTTATCTCTGTGTAGCTATACAGACAGGTGTGTGTGTGTACATTTATACACATACGCACACACACACGTGTTTATACACACAGTCACCCACACAAAAGTAAATGTGGTAGGAAAACCCCTCCTCTTTTTCCTGTTATTAATTATGCACTAGTACACTCTGGGCTTCAGCTGACATGGATAGGTAGGGTCCTCGCTGAACATTTGGGCCTCTGTGTCCAAGTTTGTTTCCATGTATCAAAATGCTCCAAAACCAAACAGAAAACCCCACCAAGCATCGCTTCCAGCCTTGGAGACACTTGGGAACAAAGCGTCAAGCAGAAATAGTTGAGATATGTCACACTGAGAGGTCCCTTCCCCACAGGTCCCTGGGTTAAGCACCCTTTTCAGCCATCGTAGTCCTACTCCCGATGCACAGAGCAAGTGAGGTCTCTTGTTATGGTCCAGCGCATGAACCCTCCTACTTGCTGGGAGGAGTGGGAAGGGAATGGGTGATGATGGGCAGGCCAGGGCTCTGGGAAGTGTGGTGGGTTAGATGAGAACGTTTTTCCAAGGAAGCACAGAAATTCCTTTGTGCAACTTTGGGGCAGAGTTGGGTGCTGCCCCCCCCCCCCCCCCCC
>Ga0065711_1027516_pt1 | contig 48506 bp, 34 predicted proteins | sample Hoacrofraction12_FD_59098 | JGI IMG/M metagenome (GOLD analysis project Ga0065711, IMG submission 59098) | Hoatzin crop microbial communities from Cojedes, Venezuela - Epithelial fraction 12 v2 (version 2) | ecosystem: Host-associated > Birds > Digestive system > Esophagus > Crop | place... | reverse complement strand
GTGCTGAGGGCTCCAGAGCTGAATGCAGTACTCCAGGTGAGGTCTCACCAGAGCAGAGTAGAGGGGCAGAATCACCTCTCTCGACCTGCTGGCCACGCTTCTCCTGATGCAGCCCAGGACACGGTTGGCCAACTTTATCCAGAGTACTTTCCTGTTCTTTAGAAATACCTAACTTTTCCTCTCTTCTCATTTTGTTAAGATGAAAAACCTGTCTTTATACATTCTGACCCCTTGAATAATCAAGCAGGTAACACAGCATCAGTCTGACTGAAATGCTTGCTGATCACTTTTGAATCAACTGAATGGAACAATTTCAGTGAGAAAAGGCACCTTAGCCAGATCTGAAGTGGAACTTCTCCTAAGAGGAGATGGGGTCCAGAATCTGAATCTGAAGCTCTGAGATGCTATGAACAAATTTCTGTTCTCTAGGAAAAAGATAATTTCTAAGAAAACTTCATTTCAGATTTCCCCATCAAGAAATAATGGCTTCCCTGTAGGAAAATAAAAAAAAAAATTGGCACAGCCAGGGGGACGGTGAGAAAACAAAAGACTCACTTTGTTCCCTATCCTCTGACTGTCCTTAAGCTTTTGTCAGTTGAAAACTAGCGCTTTTTTTTTTGTTCTAACTTTGCCAGTTGGAACAGAACAGTGGAACCATGTGCAAGCATTACTTTCTGAGTAGAAGTAACACTTCCACATGGAAATGAAATTATTTCAAAAAAGCTTTTCAAGAGAAACAAAACCTGCAATTGCATCCTATTTCATACTGCTGAAAAATCTTCATTTTTGACAAAAAGCTTTTACTTTCATTTAAAATGTTTTCTAACCAGTTTTGCCTACAGATGTTTTACAGATCTGTTTCACAAATCAGCACGAGCCTTTCTAGGGCTCATCAGTGTGGCATGCATTACTTTGTCCAAAACTATTACCCTTATCCAAAGATTTCTGCCTCAGCTCTCAAGCTGATCAGCTTGCAACTGCCTTGTTTCATACTTGAATGCCTCATTTACACCAGTGAAAACATATGAGAGCCATTTGTGTTGGCTCACATCATATTCTGCTCGGCACAGAAGAACGGAGGACTATTTCACTGTAGGCATAACAATGGCCACTGTGCCTGCGAGACCCATGGCAGCTCCAGCCTGCACTATTCACAGCCCCCATGCGCTCCGCTGCTGCTCCGGCTGGGAAGACTGGCCTTCCCGTTGGGGCTGGTTTGCTCTGAATGCTTTGGTCTCTACAGCAGGAGATCAGAGGCAGATCAAACGCACAGGATCCTCTTGCTGAACAGAAGAAGGGCCATGAAGAGCCAGTCACCATGAAATCACTCTTCTGTTATGATTTGGGTGGGAAAGAGACTTCAGGTACTTTCTCTGCAGTTATAAAAAGTCAGAAACACAAAATGTAAAGATTTACATGGAATGGTTCACATGACAACAGCCAGAGTTTCAGTTAAGTGCCAAATTCTCAGTGCAGAAAAAATGCCAGTCTTTACGAGGAATGAGTCAATAGCAGGGCTGAGAAGTTCTGCCTGGGATCCCTGAATTAATCCACCTATAGCCACATGTTACACAAAAGGCTTAGCTTTAAAGAGTTCAGTTTCTAGCCATGTTGGAGACTGGACTCAAAGTAGAGGATAGGAAGAACGTGAAATCCGATCGAGTGCTCTTAATAATGGCTGCTCACCGTACCTCTGATCGAATGGACAGATCAGTGTCTTTTTTCTCTGGTTAAAAAAGTCATCCCTCAGCCAAGACAGGAATTGCAAACCTTGCTTAATTTGGCTCCTGCATAAGGTCATGCCACCATTCATTACTTTCTTCCTCTCTCTGCTCTGATATTTGCAAGCCCTCAAGCCTTCCTGTATAACAGGGTTGGAAAGGAAGACACTCAACTGCAACCTGAAACAGCTTCACACACCAGCCTTTGTCCTTCTTGGGTTGCCCTTTGGCACAAGAAGCCACATGATAATCATCTCCTAGTTGGGAGAAATACGCAGGAAACACCTAAGGAAAATATCTGCATTTTTTTCTTTTTTTTTTTTCTGAGGGGTACAAGGAGGAGGGGTAACAGGGACTGTTAAATTGCCCATTTGTAGGCAGTATTTTCTAAAATGTCCCATTTATAATCCATCTCCTTTCATAGTTGGCCTGCCAGGTAACTGTCTCAGGAATGCAAATTCCTGAACTCAGCAGACTGCTACACCAATCTGTAGTTGCTAGCCATGGTAAGACTTATTTATGAAGGAAATTAAATGGTAGGAACATCCTGGATGCACGTGCTTGTGATCTGATTTCATTTCTTCCCTGTGGCATAAATCTCACTACCAAACACATCATTATTCTCTGGAACTCATTTCACAGGATCCTCGGGAGTGGAAGTCAGGAGCCAACTACATATACATACAAATAATAGGAACAGCCACAGCCAGACTAGTTGGAAATCACTTCAAAATGCAGAAGAGAGATAAGCCTGACTGTATTTTGGGGAATAAGCCAAGAACCATCTAACAGAAATTAGAATAATGGTGCATCCTCTGGTAATATTTTCCATTATTGTTCACCAAGAAATTTTCTATGATTTCTTATGAATTTTTTCACAACATTTCATACTGGTCACTAGCAGAAAGAGGAGATCAGACAAACTATTTCACAGAACTTATGAAAAATTTCTGTTTTCGATCTATTTGAGTAAAAGCCACCAGCAGCCCTTAAAGAACACATTGACACCTAGATGATGCTGATGTGATCTCAGTCCTGCATATGACCAAAGAATCAGAGTTTAAATTGCTTCAGCCTTGATCTGTGCACACAGGTAAGTGCTTTCCTGAAGTCTCAGGAATGCCTGAAGCGCACCTCTGTGTCTCAGCCTCCCACCTATTGAACAAGTACAGTAGACTTGCCACTTCACGAAAGCCTTTGGGCAAGGAGAAATATGTTGGTTCCCAAGGGGTGAGAGGGCCCTCTCCACCTACCTCTTTGCATCCCTACAAGGAAGCAAAGGGAATCAGCCAAGTGATGAGTCTGATTTTGAAGAAAGGCTGGTTCATGGTGGTAGCACTAATAACAAATCCCCTCAGTCACCCCACTTTCCCTTCAGTAACAGCCTCTCCGGGGACTTCTAACGAGCAATGGCCCTCCCATGCCAAGCAAAATGAGGACCTGATTCTCAGCTGAGATAATAACAAATAAACAAAAGATCAATTTTAAGCAATGAATCCAGATACAAAGAGCAATGCCATGAACAGCTGACTTCAGCTATCTTCTTCACAGAGCTGATATAGGATGGGACATCATAGAATCAGAGAATCATTCATGTTGGAAAAGACCTCTAAGATCACCGAGTCCAACCATCAACCCAACACCACCCTGACTGCTAAACCATGTCCTGAAGTACCACATCTACACAGTTTTTGAACAGGTCTACGGACAGTGACTCCATCACAGCCTATTCCAATGTCTGACCACTCTTTCAGTAAAGAAATTTTTATTAATATCCAATCTAAACCTCCCCTGACGCAACTGGAGGCCATTGCCTTTCGTCCTATCGCTAGTTACCTGGGAGAAGAGACCAATACCTGCCTCACTACAACCTCCTTTCAGGTAGTTGTAGAGGGCAATAAGGTCTCCCCTCAGCCTCTTCTCCAGACTAAACAATCCCAGTTCTTTCAGCCGCTCCTCGTAAGACTTGTTCTCTAGACCCTTCACCAGCCTCATTGCTCCTCTTTGGACACACTACAGCACCTCAGTGTCCTTCGTGTAGTGAGGGGCCCAAAACCGAACACAGTATTCGAGGTGCAGCCTCAGCAGTGCCGAGTACAGGGGCACGATCACCTCCCTGCTCCTGCTGGCCACACTGTTCCTGATACAAGCCAGGATGCCGTTGGCCTTCTTGACCACCTGGGCACACTGCTGGCTTATGTTCAGCCGGCTGTCAACCAATACCCCAAGGTCCTTTTCCACTGGGCAGTTTTCTAGCCACTTCTCCCCAAGCCTGTAGCCTTGCATGGGGTTGTTGTGACCCAAGTGCAGGAATCGGCATTTGGCCTTGTTGAACCTCATACAGTTGGCCTTGGCCCATCGATCCAGCCTGTCCAGACCCCTCTGCAGAGCCTTCCTACTCTTGAGCAGATTGACACTCCCACCCAGCTTGGTGTCATCTGCAAACTTACTGAAGGAGCACTCAATCCCCTCATCCAGATCATTGATAAAGATGTTAAACAAGACCGGACCCAAAACTGAGCCCTGGGAACACCACTCATGACCGGCCGCCAGCTGGATTTAACTCCACTCACCACCACTCTCTGGGGTCAGACATTCAGCCATTTTTTTTCCCAGCAAAACATACACCCATCCAAATCATGGGCAGCTAGTTTCTCCAGCAGGATGCTGTGGGGAACAATATCCAAGGCCTTACCAAAATCCAAGTAAATAACACTCACAGCCTTTCCCTCATCCACTAGGTGGGTCTCCTGGTCATAGAAGGAGATCAGGTTGGTCAAGCAGGACCTGCCTTTCATGAACCCATGCTGGCTGGGCTTGATGCCCTGGTTGTCCTGCACATGCCTGATGAGTGCATTCAGGATGAACTGCTCCATAATCTTCCCCAGCATCAAGGTCAGGCTGACAGTCCTATAGTTCCTGAGATCCTCCTTCCGGCCCTTCTTGTAGATGGGTGTCACACTGGTGAGCCTCCAGCCACCTGAGACCTCCCCTGTTAGCCAGGACTGCTGGTAGATGATAGAGAGTGGCTTGGCCAGCTCTTCTGACAGCTCCCTCAGCACTCTTGGATGGATCCCATCTGGCCCCACAGACTTGTGAGTGTCTAGGTGGCATAGCAGGTCATTAACTGCTTCCTCCTGGATTATGGGAGGTTTATTCTGGTCTCCATCCCTGTCCTCCAGCACTGGGGGCTGAAGACCCTGGGAATAACTGGTCTGACTATTAAAGACTGAGGCAAAGAAGGCATTAAGTGCCTCAGGCTTTTCTTTATCCTAGGTGGCAATGTTCCTCCCTGCATCCAATAAGGGATGGAGATTCTCCTTGGCTCTCTTTTTGTTGTTAATATATTTGTAAAAACATTTTTTATTATCCCTTACAACAGTGGCCAGCCTGAGTTCTAGCTGGGCTTTTCGCTTCTAATTTCCTCTCTGCACGACCTAACAGAATCACAGAATCACAGAATAGTAGGGGTTGGAAGGGACCTCTGTGGGTCATCTAGTCCAACCCTCCTGCCGAAGCAGGGTCACCTACAACGAGACCCCTGTACTCTTCTTGAGTCACCTGCATTTTCTTCCATAAGTGGTAGACCCTCCTGTTTTTCCTGAGTCCCAGCAAAAGCTCCCTGTTCAGCCAGGCTGGTCATCTTCCCTGCCGGTTTGTCTTGTGGCACATGGGGACAGCCTGCTCCTGTGCCTTTAAGACTTCTTCCTTGAAGAATGTCCAGCCTCCTGGACCCCTTTGCCCTTCAGGACTACATCTTTTGGGGGCTACTGCTGGTGAACTCAGGAGGCAAAGGAAAGCGAGATCTCTGTCTGGTGTTTTAAAGGAGTCAGAACAAGTTGTAAAAGCAAAGGGTGTCTCCATAGCAGGAAGATAAATAGCGATGACATCCAATTCAACTAAGCATTCATATTCATGCCTGAGAGGGTCCTGAATCAAACTTCCAGATCCAAATATTAACTAGTTTTGGAGGGCACCTGACCCAGGATCTGTGCCTTGTAAACATCATCTCTAAAGAGGGTGAACCAAAACTTGTGTCCAAGTTTCCCATGCTATGGGGTGGACAGACAGAAATGCCAGACTCAAATTCTGAGCTTGATTCTCTTCCATAGATTAGATCCCTCAGGGAAAACCAGAGGTTCAGCTTGGTTGCTTATCCCAGCATCTGTACTTTGCACAGTGGCCTAGAAGCCACAGAAAGCTTGGCTCCCCCTTGGCACTGCAAGATTTCTGCTAGAGTTGACACTGGAAAGCAACCAGAAATTGGCCACAAATCAAAACCACAAAGGGCCTGCTGCAAGTCTCACAAACCTTGGTTTTGCACCAAGCTAATAGCAGCAATATCACTGAAGCTACGCATGATTCATAGCCTATAAGTGAGAACAGAAGCTGGCTGTCTGTGTAGAGAAGCTAAATCCCTTTAATTACTAAAACATATTCTACTGATGTTGAAAATCCCATTGCTGTTGGAACAAAATACACTTGTAATAAATGTATGCTATACATCAAAGGCCTCTTTTGTAAATAAAGCATTCCATTTTTTTTCTTTTTGTCTAGAAAAAAAACAGCTCAGGGACTAAATTAATGTTTCATCTGTTATCTTAGAAATGTTACAGAGTGGCAGATTTATCTGATGTTTACATTTTACCTCCTAATACAGCAATGCATTATTCTTGTTGATAAGGGGGAATGATTTAATATAAATGGTTGGAGGGTCCTCTTCTGAAGTCAGTGGGAGATCTGGCTGGGCAGGAAAGGAAGCATTGGAGCAGAGAGCAGTAAAGCTCAGAGAAGTGTTCCTGCAGTCCCAAATGTATTTTGCAGAGCATAGTACCCATGCAAGCCTGCCCCATTCTGGTCCTCAGAGATAAACAAAGCTGGAGGACCATTTCAAATATGTACATTATTTTGGTTGTGAAATGGCAACTGTGTAAGTACCTCTTACTTATTATGTTACTAATTCATGGCTTTTGCTCTGGTAGAAAACTGCCTTGTCTTTGAACTGCACCACAGAGGTCTAGGCACAAGCAGCTCGGGTGTCCAGCTTCCCTCCCAGCCAGTTGTGTAGGCAGCATTTCTGACACACAGATCACAGCCAACTCTGCTAGCCCTAGGTTGAGCTCGGCCACCTGGGTGGGTGCAATCTGGCGGCAGAGACTGGAGAGGAGAGCTGGTGAGTGCTCAGCAGCAGGGCCTTTGCCATCCAAACTGCATCAATAATCTGGGCTCTGCGGGAAAACCCAAGGTGAAAGGTGCCACTTTTACTAGCTGCATCTGTCTTACCGTGCCCTTAACTCCTCTGCAGGTAGCAGACAGGCAGATTTCTGTCCTCATGTCCCTCCACGGGTTCACACACTTCCTGCCATCGCTTCCCCTGCTGAAAGCAGCGTCTGTGCCTGTTGCATGCACCACCCATTCTGCCCTGCTGCTGCTGGCACAGCAGGATAGAGCCACATGCATGGCCCACAGCCCCTGATGCCTCTGTGTGCTACACCTCCCCACTCCGTCCCTGCAGCCCTGGGCACTGAGCCAGGCTACCAGTTTCCCTCCTGCAATGCACCGTGGAGACCTTGCCAGTGCTGCATTTATCTAATGCTTCATAAGCAAGACTATCTAAAGAAGCAACGTGAGTGCAACATCTACTACCCAACCCTACGCAATGTTTTTATGGAGAGCTTCAATCAGCAGTCCTCCCCACCCAAATTCAAATTAATGTAAGGATGTTGACTTCACATTTCTGCTTGGGCCGTGTTTTACACTGAAAAGTTGCAGGGCTGAAATAACTGACCCTCGAGTAATGCAGGAGAAATGAGGGGAGGGGGTTGGGGGGTGTCCAACAGGCCTTAAGCTCTGCATGTTCTTGCTGGCTTCCAGTCTGTTCAGCTCCTCTGATCACAGGGGAGGGACCCTGCCATGGGCTTTTCCAAGGTTTCCAAAGTGAAAGTACCTTCCCTCTCCCACCCTCCCCACCCCATTGATGGAGCCTTCAGGGCACCAGCCTCTATCTGGAGACTTCTGGAGTGCTCTAAATTTTAGCCACACATACCCTGCTCCCTCTACAGTCCCAGGACGTGCCCCTGATGTGTCCTTTCAATAAGGTCTGCTGGGAAGATCTCTAGCCATCATAAAAAGCTTGTCTCTGTCCTTGTTGTCTACTCCACCCCTTTACGGTGCTGGACTGGTGCAAAGGATCCAGCCTGAGGACTTAACCTCCTGCTTGAGTGCTGCCTGACCCTCACTCTACCTGAGCTGGGTGAACTTGAATAAACTATGAACTACAAAAACACAGGCTATAAAAAGGCATGGGGAAATGATAAATTACCTCTCCAAATGGTGAATCTCCCATCTAGCTATACCAGGCACTAATAGAGCTTTAAGGTAGGGCAGAAATTCTTCTGAAGTAAGCCACTTGAAAGCAAAGTGTCATATCTGGAGCAAGCATCAAGGGTCTCCAGAGAATCAGAGGGCACAGATACCTCCAGATTCTATCCAGGCTATGGACAGCTGGACAGCTCTGACAGGACCTTTCTGGAGATGCTGGTCTCTCCCAATTACAGACTCTCAGTGCCTTAGATTTGATGCCATTTACAGGGCTGAGGCTGGCAAAACAAAACCCCGAACGCACATTGCAGTGTGAGCCTTGCTAACTAAAGCTGCCAGTGGGAGGAAGCCTGGAAAGATACCCTGGACCAGGTTTCAAGCATCATGAATGTATCCCCTCAAACCAACCTCAGATATAAATGTTCCCCACTTAGGCCTTTCCACCCCACACTAATTCTTACAGTTGTTATTTACAAAACTCTGTACTCCCTGTACGATCATACCTGCAGACAAGGACACCCTCCTGTGTGCCGTTGCCAAGTGTTCATACAGTTCCTGTCCCTGAACTTTCAGGTCATTCAGGCAACTCTTAATTTGATCTATAATAAATTCAGTTTTGCTTGGCAGGGCATTGCAAGCACTCCGTGAGCTTTGCTGCTACCCATGGGGTTGCACTGAAAGAAAACCCACAATCTGAGGAGAAAAAAAAATGCAGAGATTGCTTTTTGGTAGCTGAGAGAGCAGGATCTATTTTGGGAGTAACTCAATGAGAAATTTGTTTATGAGACTCTGGGGAGAAACAGAAGTTATGTGCTATAAACCAAAATAGGTCCTTTACCGTCTTCCTAAATACTGTGTACTTGAAGGCTGCTTTAGGGTGGAAACACATACAATCCTTGGAGAAAAAACACAGAAATAAGAGTAAAAAGAAAAATAAGAAATCTCTGCTCACCCACTCCTGTCGCAATATCCCTCTGTGAAATACCTAGCACTCCAGAGCAATAGGCAGGAGGTTGTCTAAATGGACATTTATCGGGGTGAGAACCTTGACAACGCAAATACTGCTGTGGCTTGAAATGCAGACCTACAGGGTGGAGTTTCAACCAGAGGCAGTTGGTGCCTTGCACTCTTGGCTTCCATGATTCCCAGGGTGACTGGGGCCAGCCACCTTCAATCCTACAAGAGACGTATGCAGGGACAGCTGCATGGCTTTGTCTTCTGATGATCTGGCTATTAGTTATTCTGGTAGGCAGATTCTGTAATAATTTATGATTCACTAGAGAGAATACAGTGAGGTCTTCATAAGGGAACCAGTGGCTGAAAGTTTCGCTGAGGTTTTCATAAAGGATGAGTGCTTCCTTCTTGCATTTGTATCTCCCTGAAGCCTCACAATGCAACAAACTGGCAATCCAAAGTATACATTCACATCAAGTCTATGCACATTTACATGTTCTGCTCCACATTATTGAGATTGCAGAGACCCTGGTGATAAGCTTTACATGATAAGATTATGTCCTCAAAGGAGTTTTACAGCTAATGGCAAAATCAGGTCAAATACGTTGAAACCCAAAAAAATTTTTAAAGTATTCTAATGACATTTTTTAAAACTAAAGATCTCATTCTGAAAATGCTGAAACATTTCATGCTGACTTTTTTAAAACTCTATTTAGGTCAGAGTTTGTTTTCAAAATGAAGGTTTTCATTTAAAATTACCTACACTTAAAAAAAAGTGAAAAGGTTTTAATGTGAGCAAGCTAACTCAAGAGCACCTTTGTTGTGGTTAGATTTGAATTTTGATGGAAATTGAAAGGTTTCATTTTTTTTTCCACTGTATTTGTTTACTACACACAGTAATTGCTTAGCTCAGCAACAGAACCAAAAGATCCACTTGCTGCTCCAGCCCTAAGAAAAATGGAGACAAACTTCTTAGCAGGGCCTGTTGCAATAGGATAAGGTGTCTAATGGTTTCAAACTAAAAGAGGGTAGATTTAGACTAGATATAAGGAAGAAATTTTTTATGAGGTGGTGAAACACTAGCACAGGTTGCCCAGAGAGGTGGTAGATATCCCATCCCTGGAAACATTCAGGGCCAGGTTGTACAGGGCTCTCAGCAACCTGGTCTAGTTGAAGATGTCCCTGCTCACTGCAGGGGTGTTGGGCTAGATGACCTTTAAAGATCCCTTCCAATCCAAACCATTCTACAATTCTACGATTTTAAGTGATATTCATCCTTCAGCTTTCGTGGAGATTGGTTCTCTACTAAAGTCACAAACACTTCACGGAGGGAGGTCACAGCAGCTTCTTGTGAAGACCCAAGGATGTCATAGCTCAGTGCTTTCACAATACACCATAGTCCTTCTCTCTTTTCTACCCCTCTTTGCCCCAAGACTAGCATAGCTATGGGTGGAAAATACGCTGAATTGCAGAGATATGCGGAATAGTGGGAAGCTTGATGGAATATTGGAATAGCCCCAAGTCATAATAAAGCTTCCTTTCCATTGCTCCAGTTACAGCCCGTCCTTGACTATGGCTCGGGAAAAACAGGACCTAGGCATACTCCAAATCTGCTGAACAGAGCAACAAGACGCTGATTACGAGGGATAAGTCTCCTCATGGCCTCTACTTCAGACAGACAGAGGCATTTGTGTAGAGGATCATTCAGAAGCATCTTACAGTCCCAGAACTGGAGGAATTTGCACTGTAATGTCCCTCTTCAGGCCCATCATTAGAGGGGTGATGATTCTCTGTAAAATCTGATCTGCCTCTTGGGAAAACCAGAGCTGCAGCAGTTCACTCCAAAATGCATTTCCACTTACTGTTTTACTTAGCCCCATAGAACCAAACACATAAAAAAACTGTGCTAGCGAGTTAGCTCGTCCACGAGCAGACAACCTGGAGTCTATTCCTGCTCATGTGTCGGAATGAGATTTATCTATTAAGTTTCAGTCTGGGACGACAAGCAAAACCCAGCTCAGAAAACTGGGACAAGTGAGTATAATCTGTCTGTGCTCCTTTTTGCTGGTAATCCCTTTGTGCAAGATGTCAGCTGGCTTGACTGTCAGATTTCAGCTGGATTCACAGGGCAGGTGGCTGGAAAGGAACATATTTGCTTCCTGGTAAAGAGGGGTGCATGGGAGTTGGGCTTTCTGTGCAGCAATAACCAAGGCACATTTTCGCTGCCTCGCTTTCAAAGCAGAACCACACTTAACCAGCAGATAGTCAAGTTAGGGAGCAGGAAACTGAAAGTAGCCCTGATATCCTGATTATAGACTGTTGCCTCTCCCAGCTGGGATAGCCATGGAGGGCCCTGCAGGAAGACCAGCCACCCCACACACAGGGGCTTGTCATTTAGGGCCAGCCAGTCCTGGGGCCTGCCATTCCTGCTGTCATTCCCTGGCTGTTTTAAAGAAGACACTCTCTGTCTGCTCCTCTGTGAGCCCTCTGTGCTGGGCTGCTGGCAAGTTGTCAGCTGAGGCTGTGGTGGGAAAGCCTGAAATTATTCCTTTCCACCTACATTTCCCCTTTAGTTTCTCATGCTCTCTAGACAGCTACTCCTACAGCTTTCCTTCTCTCTCCCCGACCTGCTCAGCACCCCAGCAAGCTGGTGATGGCGCTCTGCCAGATATGCTGAACCTGAAAGCATCCCCATCTTGCCCGGCAGTCACCCAGGGAGGAAGGCAGTATTTATCACCACTCCATTGGCCACTGCCAGACACTCTTGCCATTAAGATGTCAAAACAGGTTTCTCTCTGGAAATCCAACAGCCCTGCAGACTTACCCTTGCCGGCAGCAGCCCCAGTTGGACATCTGTTCACTTTCAACCTCACCCATGCACTTAAAATGCTGGTACTGTCCACTTCTTTGGGGGATTAGGCTCCTATTAAGCTGCCTTCCACATGATTCATTGTTGTCTCCTGGTGTTGATCTGATTTATGGATTGGCTTGTGTTAATTAAGGTCATAAAATTGGGAGCGGGAAAAGGCTTCCAGCACTGTGATGCTGTTTAATGTTGGGTTATTTTCCAGCCCTTATGTTATTTTGCAGGGGAGAGGAGAAGGCAAAGCTGATGTTCTGTGGTCAGAAGTAACTCTTCAGAAGGATGAGCCCTTGCTGCCCACTCAGCCTTGGGAGATGAGGCAAGTCACCAGGAAGGGCTCAGTGTATGAAACAGAAGATGCGCTGTCACCAAAGCAGCACCCAGAGATGGAGTGACTGGGCACCATGGCCATGGTCATGCTACGAGTCCACAGAAAAGCCAGAACCCAAGTAGGTGCAACCAGAACAATGCTGCAGCCGCCTGACCACTTCCCACAGGACCCAGATGTCCACCCAGCTGCAGTGATGCTGTCCTATCATTTCAACATACGACATATTTTCACACTTAGCTTTGGGGTTTTGGTTTGGGATTGGGTTTTTGGGGTTGGGTGGTTTTGGTGGAAAAATCTTCAAAGCCCAGACTCTTGTCAAGATAAAAATTACTGATGAGATTCACCTCTGATGCAGTAGATGCACATTTCACCTCATGTGCTACCTATGAAATAGCCAGACAAATGCACACAAAATCAGTGCTACATATTTCTGTTTGTAAGCTGCTACACTTTGTTTTACTAATTTGTTAAAATTTGTGACTTCTTACACTTTTGCAACAGTCCCTTCACTTCTTTTACAATGTACTTGAGCCCACTCTTAGTACAGGTTTACCCTTGGTATGTGAAGCTGACTTCCCCAAAAAGGGTCATTTCTTTCTCTGTTTCACTTTCCTCTTCCAGCCAATTTCATTATAAGATTCCCATGAATTGGGTCAGAAATTCACTCCTTGTGGCCATATTAGCCACCTGGGACTTCATAAGCCTACGCTTATTACACTTTAATTTTAACATCAAACTTGGCCACTGCAAATCTGCTATGGCTCCACCAACAACAACAGCAAAAATGTTTGCTTGATGCAGGCATGATGCAATCATATATATTTTCTGTGCTAGACAAAAATATTTTATGCCCCATAAATAAAAATTAAAAACAGTGCTAAATATTTCTATCTGAAATTTCAATTTAAAAAAAAAAATCAAAAGCAACATATAGATATACTTAATTCTTCTGTTAAGAGTTTGCAGACTTTACCAGACAGATAGCCACGTAGGAAAAACCAAACACGATAAATTCTTCATCACATGGAGTCTTTATTTAAAGTGTGCATATCTTAAAAAAAAAAAAAAAAGAAAAAAGAAAAAAAGAAAAAAGATACCATTTATAGTGTGGTTGAAGGAATTTCTGGGCGAATTTCTGTGACCTTTGTTTGCATGAGGTCAGTTCAATTATCATAATGGTCCCTTCTGGCCGTGAACTACAAATCTGATAAATTTAGCTCAATATCCTCTTTCTCTGGGGTCTATGCTAACTGAAATGATACCACATTTTCCACTTTAGGACTAAAGACACACACAGAGTCCTTGCAGTTGAAATGACGTGCACTGCTGTACTATCATACCCTAACTTCTGTGTATATCTGAACCTTTATTCAGCTAGCTGATAAGTCACATTGTCCTCCTTGGGTCATGAATTATTACTGATATTCCTGATGATCAAAATCAGACTGAGATATCGCTTCTGCTCCATCCTCCAAAAACTAGGATATTTAAAAAGAAATATTCATCTTCCTTTGACACAAATGTTGAAGTTCCTGTTTTGGAGTTCCCCTTGTGTTCTATTTATGTATTATCATGGCTTATTTACGTGTTTTAAGAGGACCTGAAATTCTCTCAGTCAGCCCATTCCCATAGGTGGGGCTTTAAAGAAAGAGTAAACAGATACTGTGATACTTAGCAGTGCTGCAAAAAGCATTACAATTGTAGGTTATCAGAAGACAAATCTAACAATCTTGCAACTAAGAATGTATTTCACAGCAGCAAGGCTTCTCGGTGGCCAAGTAAAAGCCACAAACTTCATTTCCATATCCATCTGTTCCTATGACACAACATTAAAAAAAGTTTATTTTTCAACCCATATAATCCACCCACAGTTAACTGTAAGATGACTATTCTATTTTGGGCTACTTAAGCTGAAATCAAAACACTTTGTCTTGGCCAGCTGAGCAGCAGCGTCCTGCTTCAGGTCAGTTTAATGCTCCTTCCTCTGCCTTTGGCCCTGGCGCCTCCCGGCTGTTTTGCAAAGCGAGGTGCAGCACACCTGAGCACTTTGCAGACTGCACCCCTCATCCACTTTGAGAATTTTGATTCCACATTTTTCCTAGTGGTACTTTCTGTGGGAAACAAAGGAGTTACTTGGTCTCTTTCTCCCAACTTGGAATGAAAACTGATAGTGATCTATGCAGATTTCCCTTGAGGGAAAACATCCAATTTTTGCACAGTGTCTATCCAAGATGTCGAACTTGGATAGAGGAAAGCTTTGCTGATAAGTGGAGAGGAGGTTTTTAGCCCAGGAAAAACTAGATAATGTTAAATCCTGACCAGGTCCCCAATCCATTCCTACACAGGGACATCCAAAGAGCTGTGCTGGTACAAAGGAAAGGGAGAAGGAAGACACACTGGGGGAAGAAAAGAGTGGCATGAAGCCAGAGCAACTTAATCCAGCTCTCATGAAACTACAGCCTCGAAGAGGGAAGGTCAAAATCAGGTTTACAACAGAAATGCAGACACAACACAATGATGGGGAGACAATCTGCTCTCCATAATATTCCAGTTATCCTAGGCAAACAGAGGACAAGAATGAAAAGTACCACAGGGCTGTTCTGCTGTGTTTGTGTAAGAATGCCATTTTAATCCACTTTCACCAGTGCCTTTAAGTCAATACTTTTTTACAGCTACATTCTCATGTGAAATCTATATTCTGGCAATTTGAATCAAGATTGCCCCAGGTCAGACACCTGTAAAGATGTACTGCAACAGGAAAGAATGACACTTTTATATTAATAGGCAAGAGACAATTCAGAGTCACAGTTTTCCTGTTATACCTTCAGCAGGCAGAAGGAAAGACTTGTCATGCCATTACATATGTCCACATCATTATGCAATTTCTCATAAACTTTCCATCTTCACTCATCTCCATACCCACTTGCAAAGAGGCAACTCAGGAAGGCAGATTCCAGGGTGATTTGGCATACAACAGATCCACGCCAAATCTGTCTACAAACAGACACTTTTATAGATTTGATGAGTTTTTAAAGATGCACACTGCAGGTTCTTTGCCTTTCCGAGACTTTTGTCCCCAAGATTCGTCTAGTGAGATTCCTGTGGTTTAGTCACTGAACTCTACAGTTGGGCAAGGGAGTGGGAGGAGGGAAGAGTCCATTCATCTGCAGTTTATGCCAATATAGAACTATTGTAGAAGTCCTCAACACTAAGTAAAAACTTTATTTGCTTTTATCTCCAAAATCAGCCAGTGCCTTGACCTAATGGTTCACAGTGCAAAATGTGCTGTGGATTCCTAACCACCTTCATCCCAACCAACAAACCAACCCTTAGAGGATGTTCTTATATATACCCATACCCCCTAGATGTTCTGTCAGCTGCGGTTCAGCATGCAGAAAATAACCTTAGTGAGGTGTTTTTATATCCCCCACCATCCCTGACATCTGTGGTGAGAGCTGGGAGATGTTGCTCACAAGCAGCAGCAGATGTGTTGGGGTGGCTAATTGAGTTACTCTTTCCCACCTTCCCACTCCCTCGTTCTCTCAGAGGTTGCTGCCATTGCAGCATGGGTGGCTTAACTGCTCATGAAATTGTTCCTGAACTACAATACTTTACTGCCTGATGTCTTTAAGGCTTTTCCAGATGTGCTGGATACAACCTCCAAGACAGGGATGAAAGAAACAGCTGAGGACAGCAATTTCACCACCAGTTCCAGCTGCACCCATAGACTCCTGTGATTCAACACCCTCAAGCTCTTCAGCTTTGCTCAGAGGCCAGGGTCTCCCAGCAGAAAGCTCAGCAGTGCTTGAGCTGGAAGAATAGCAAGCACTAGCAGACCAGGCCTTGAATGTGCTCCCAGCAAGGGCAATTGGTGGCTCAAAGAAGTGCCAGGGACACCCTCCCTGTCCTGTGTCTTCCAGCAAACAGCTAATGGTAATGCCGAGCAGGAGACATCTGCAGAGGAGCGAGATGTTGCTGCTCTGTACATTGCTGCTGCTGCTGCTGCAGCCTGGAGGGTGTCTTCTCTTGTGACCATCTGCTAGGATCCTTTGACCAAGTCTGTTATGATTTACAGTAGAGCTGCTAATTTCCTGGAAATGCTAAAGAATTATAGATCCTAAGTCATAAAACATCTATTAGCCTTGACTCAAATAAAATTGCAGTATATTATTACATAAGCTGAAGCCCTATTATTTTCCCCATGCTAAGTGCTCTTAATTGAAATCCCTGATTGTTTTTTCCAGGCCCCTCTCCAGCCCGCCATCCAAAGATTTGTGATGCATGTAGTAATGTGTTATTAATATGCAACGATGTGTGGTAGGGATTGCCTACGATTATTTCACCAATTCCCTCTGTGGTCTTATCTTCTTGTAGAAGCAAAAGGGTCTTGCCAGACTTAATTGAAGTTAAATAAGAAGAAATCTTTCCAGGGGGCTGCATCCACAAGTTACACATGATATACACGACACTCAACTTTGCAGCCCATAATCACATTAGCAATACCACTGAAGTGAACAGAGTTCTTTGGGTGAGTTATTCGCACAAAAAAGTATTTCAGATTTGGTTACAGCCTAGGTTGGACTTGCTCTAAACAGAAAGTTTCATATGCCCTAGTCCTGTTCATAATTTTGGGACAAAGTTCATCCTTTTAAGAAGTGACACCAACTGCACATCAGATGAGTGTGGGCTTTCTATTTAAAGAATGAAGTGTTTCTAACAACTTAATTCCACTGATGCTTTATTATTACAAACCCAAACACTGGCTTGGCTGCTGATGGATTAGAAATGAAATAAAACCGAAGCATCTCTGTAAGAATGAGTCTTTTAAGCTGCACTGCATGGCACACACACACACCTTTGTGAGACACAATGAAAGACATATATGCTGAACAGAACAGGACAGAGCCAGTTCTAGCACCAAATAGTAATTAATGCAGTTCAAGTCCATGGAAATGACTAGGCTGTGGTGTTCAAGCTGAATGGAAAGTTGTGAACCTTGTTTCCAGTGTAACTTTCAGAGAGCAGTGCGTTCTAGGTCTACAGGTGTAAAGTCTCAAGCGAAGGCTCTGTCTTCTGTGGGAAGTACAAAGCCTGTGGCACGCCTCAGGCTTACACAGAGGGTTCATTCACACAGTCAGAAGACATGCCACAGTGTTTCAGTTGCTAATGGAGATGCTCATCTGGGATTTGCTGACCCACTGAGCTCCTCTCTCAGGCTCTGGCAGGCAGCTCAGTAGCTCCAGTAGTGCTCTTGTGCCACACCACTGCAAGGTCACACAACTAGTGGGTCCTTTGGGAATTAGCATCTAGTTCCCTTGGGATCCTTTCATTCATAGACAATGCTGAAACAACTTCAGTCATTGTGGCAAATATCACTGACTGTATAGCACTCCAGAAAAAAAACCACAGGGTTTCAGACTGACTTGAGCCACAGAGCCAGTCTGTACAATCTATGTCTGCACCCTACGTATCCACAACAGGTCAGAGCTGAAGGGCCCCTGGAGGGTCATGAAGCACTCCCCTCCTCACACAGAAATTTGACTTTTGGTCTTAATTCCCATTCTCTTGGGCTAGATCTGCTTGCTCTCTGAGGGAGAAACCCAGCCCTGCTCACTCTGAAGCTGGAACCAGACCACCACAGCGTGGTCCTTTTCATCATGAATTACACATTATGGTACAAGTTTGACATTGCCTGAATATTTGCCATACTGATATCTAATGTAAGATGCCCAGGCTTTTCCTCACCAAAGAGGTGGCTGGAATGGCCAGGTGGAGTTTCCAGAAAATCTGCTACCAGGAATGTCCTTCCCACACCTCAAATGCCCTCCATAATACGTCAACCAATAAGTAAAAGTTTGTTTCCTACAAAGGATCTTTGAAAGTCCTTTGGGACTACAGTACAGATCAGGACAATATAAGTCTTTGGGATCACAAGTGCTGGAAACAATGAAACAATGTTCATTTTTAAATTATTTTTTAATAATATGAATTCCATATTGTATTGCAATACTTCTATGAGACTGCTCCTCAGTCATTCGTGGCCCATAGCACACCCTCTTCACCTTCCCTGGGGGCACCTGACATTTTTAACATCAGCAAATTTGAACATGATTTATTCAGTTTCTTAAATATAGCACTTACCTAGTTATAAAATACTGCCCCAATTCTTTTATATACAATAACCATTGTGCTTACAATGACTTATGCCATGTGTATTATTTTTTAAAAGAATTATATTTGCATGGAATGTTTAAGAAAAGAATTTCCCAGATTCCGGAAGCAGAACCTCCTTCAGAGCAGGAAGGAAATCATTAATTTTTACCTTAAAACCCAACAAGTGTAATAGTTTATTATCAAGCAGGAAAACAGTGAGAGAATTTCTTTTCAACTTGATGAGGTGAATGTTTATATTAAGAGATTGTTCTGAAACGCTGGTGCCACCAGAGAGTGAATAACAACACCCAGATCATATCTCAAGCTCGAAACATTTTTGAGATTAAGTCAGTAGTATTTTGGGATAGGGGGACACATGGGGCACAGTGAAAGACAGGGACTTGCTCAAAGCCACCTCAGAAGCCAGCAGCAAAGCTAAGCATTTAACTCAGGGCTCCAGTTCCTCTCTTCTACTAGTCTAATCATGATTCCTTCCTCAATTCCAAAGCCTCAGTCACAAAGTCTTTTTCTGTAGTGATTAACTCCTCCTTAATGGACAGGACTTTAGGAACGCACTCTGTCATACTCTGAGGTTTTAGTACACCTTGTCCCTGGATTTTGAGCTCACTACAAGGAGATTTGAGGAGATAGCCAGCAACTCATAATTTGACAGCATCTTGGAAAGTCCAATTTAGAAATTAAGAGAAGAGAATAAGAAAGATTTACGGCCCTGCTACAGCAGGACCACTGTGTGTTCACATCTATTCATGTCTCCTAAATGACCTCATTTCTGGAAATGCCAAACATGGATGTGCAGGGATCCAAGAAGGGTGATATAATAGGGAGTGTGTTTTCTCAAATAATTTCTGAATCACTGTTCTTGCAAAGCTGAACTGCCCCAGCTCCAACACAAATCAAGAGTAAAACCCCATTCCTTGTCAGACCTACAGGATTCTGCCCAACATCGGGAGACTTGTGCCACTGCAGGTAACTTCTTTTGGCCAATAAAGTCTTCAGTACTTCTGTTATCTATGATCTTTAGATACATGTGAGTAGCATGACACCAACACTGATATCCTGGCCAAGTAATGATCAAGGAATTGCTGTCTAGCCCCTTCCACATTCCTGCTGGTGATTCATTTCCCTTCGCACCCTGCTTTGCTACACAACCTTGACAGTAAATAGGCTGCCCTGCTGTGCCCCAGAGGTAGGACTGCATTTCAACAGGGTGAAAGTAATTCCTTAACATAATTTTCTTTTATTTCCAGGCTTCAAAGCACTTTGAGATCCCTCAGAGGCTGGGGAGATATTACTCCTTCTATAGAATATTACTCCTCCTACAGACATGCACATACCCCTAGGACCCAAAGGCAAACACAAGGGGAACTTCAGTTCTAGAGCTGAACTTCAGCTGCATTCATCACCTCATCTGTTATTTGATGGACTTTTGCCAACAGGCATTGTCAACAGGAAAAAAAAAGAAGGAAGAAAAAAAAACTAACAACTTTCCACTTAGTATTTTAAGGCTGTGAATTACACACCATTTCCAAGAGAGAAGTATAGACATTTTGAGCATATGTTCTGTCTTCAGTTAGACACGGGGGAAGGTGTGCTACTGTATGATAGGTCTTCCCGTATGAGCATTGCATTCATCAGTCAGGAGAGCTGGTGTGGAGAGGAGCTGCAGTCCCTTGAGCCATATCTTCTGCTTTGGCAAATCCGCCCCTTCATGAGAATACAGAAGAAAGATAGCCAGTAGTGAAGAAGATTTGGTATTCGGGTCTTCACCACATCTAGATATGTCAATGACTTCAGAAGATCTCACGCTAATGTGCGTCAGTGAAAGCAAGCTCCATGCCAGCAGCAGCCCAACCCTGTGGGACATTCTATGTGCCTCCACTAACACTCATTCACTTCTGGCTAGGGAAACAGCCCCTGATCCCTAATCTCAACTCTCAGACATCACTTTTAGAGAAGTCTCCCCCTGCCTTAAGAGCAAAACTAAACTTAAAACCCAAACATTTTCCTGAATGATTGTATTCTCTAAAACAGCACCTTCCCAAACTTTTCCATCCCTCATTTGCTTTGTTTATTTAGTCACAGTTTGCCACTTCATACCAGTGAGTGGGCTGCATTGGATCTGGTGGTGGGCACGTGTGTATGCAGTCACAGGCAAGTGACTGTGCCCTGAACTGGATGAGATCAGAACTGCAGGACAGCAAAACTGTGTGTCTTGGACCTTCCATACTGCAAAGGGCAACAAATGATTCACCTAGCATATAAGACCCTGGGACCTGAGCTTCGGGAGCAACACATTTTATTTTCCTGGTTTCTGTGAAATAAGGTGCAGCTACTGGGTGTGTAGCCAAATCGGGTATTGGAAGTCATACACTTGTTAAAATTCCTCCCCTGTGCAATCAGTAGTTCTCAGAACTGGACATCAGCATGCTACAGGCCAGCAGCTGTGTGGGATAGCTAACCTCCACCCTCTGTATTTCTAACACTTGTGATTCAATGTGCGTAAGATTCACCATCCGTAAGAATAGACTAAATTTGCATATTTGCCACTGCTTACTGTTGGGCTTCAAGAGGCAGAGCATCTCCAGCATTTGCCCCTCAAAGTCTCAGAGCTGCAGATCCTGTTGCAGTGACCCACAGCAACCTCAACCATCTCAGCCTGAAGCTCTGCAGAACATTAGGGACAGACATACCAGTGTGTGACTGGACGCTGACTCAGAGTTTATGTCTGAACTCATTGTCAGGACTTTGGAGAAAAAGGGGGAAAGGGAGAAGGGAGAACTGGATTGAAGTCAAAGTCATTAATATCCTTCTACTTGAAGAATGAGTCCAGAGAGCAGAGGGAAGTAAGGTCTAATGTACATTAAAGTAGTGAGATATAATAGCCACCAGGCACAGCTGAGGTCGCAGAGCAATACTTGCCTTCTTTCCCCACCCCTCCAAACTGAAGAATTCTTGTCTAAGCGATGTCTAAGCAAAATTAAGTTTCTGGGCAGAGACTAATCCATATTTACGATCCTCTGTGCTGAGGTAGAATGAAGCAAGCTGTCAGATGCAGGGTGGAGGCAGCTGAAAATGAGCTGCTGTGGGCCTTAGGGATATCACCACTACTGTGCCACAGCGGTGTTAGAGCTGTACGAACTGCTGCTGCAAGCATGGTCACCTCTGGGCTCCCTGTGATTTGCAGAGCGGCAGAGCACCCTTGTGCACTAGCGAGTAAAATGTTCAGGAGCTCTGAACCACTCTGCTGTACTTCTTCACAGCATGGGAGAGAGGGTGTTCAGTAAACAGAGACGACTCTAAATGAGCAATACTTCTGAAAGCTGCTCCTCATACCCTGTAACTAAACCAAGAAGCCTCTTCCCATACCATTGTCCAGATCTGACTTGCTGTGAAACCAGTGGGAAGACTGTCTGTACTTTTACTGGCAAGTCCTTGAGAAACCACTGGAAAATATATTTTCATAAATACCTGCATTTTTCACAAATCTGGTAGGGACGTCTCCATCTAGTGGTCTGTCCAGAGAAGAGAGGCTTATAGACTCCATGTTCCAGCTTGTCCTTCTACGCTGAGCAAGCCTGCTCTGTTTCATGTGCTTTGGCTTCTCCAGCTGCACGTTGATACAGCAACACTTCCCAAACTTCCAGGGGGTCCTGTTAATGTCAGAGAAAGGCCTGGAGATTCTTGGCCGGACACTCCGCTGTGAGCTACAGCCCAGATTCCACCCACTCAGCTCAGCCAGAGCAGGAGAGGATCAAATTGTCATCTCAACATCTGTTTTGAATCCATTAAGAGAGGTGCTGTAGCATCACACACACTCACACACATACATATACACTCAAGTGCTTACAAATGTCAGGCCATCGTGACATCCAAATGGTTTCAAAAGGTGGAGGTGTGAGTGAGGGGAAAATCTGGCTGTCCATCAACACCCAACTACTATTTACTTGGCTCTTCTTAACAGCAATATAGCAAGTAATAGCAAGCAATACCAACATTAATGCCTGCATCTCCTCAACATCCCTAAGAGGCAGGGCAGTATTGTCAGCCTCACTTCACGGCTGGGGAACCAAAGGCCAAGAGTAGCTGAAGTGAGCCAACCCAAGTCACACACAGCCTAGAGGTGGAACGAGGAGGTAAGTGTAGGTCCTCCACTGTTCAGCCTAACCCGCTTGCTGACTCAACGCTTACTGACTCGCTCTAGAGCCTGGCAGAGGGTCCAGAGCAAAGCTACAGCCCAGTATAAATACAGTAATACATCTTAATTCCCCAAGATTTGTGACAAGTAGTGTCTCAGCCAGGGGACACATTCAGATACCTCCACAGAAGAGCTCTGTGTTGTCACCAAGTACAATGATGAATTACCTGCTAGAAGGTAGATTTCACGCTGTGCAGCAGATGGGGAACAAGCAATAAAGATAGCTCACAAGAGTGGGGAATAGAGCTGGGTCCTCCTGCTGACCAGGCACAGTGCATCGCCTGCCACAGCATCTTGGCCCCAAATTGAGCATTTTGAGAGGCAGCCAAAAGAGGAGAGTGGAAATGGATGGGGAGGTACAGAAAATGGCAGGGACTTCACGCAATGTAAGCAGACACATTTGGGATGGAAAAAGCAGCTCTAATCAAATGGAACTCTGAATTTCCCTCTAGACACAGGGTATTAAAAATAATCCCAGCTGAACTTTGCACACCTCTCTCACAGCATCTCCCAGCTGCTTCAAAAATAAACAGCTCTGGGTGGAGCGGCACCACACATGATTTTGGGCTCCCAACATGAATGCAGAGACAGTGAACAGAGCTTCTCTGTCCCAGCTGTCTAGGGGAGTCTGCCACGCGCAGTTTGTGCCTGCAATGCCAACTGCCTCGAGAGTAAGACAGTGAAATGAAGCACAGGGAGAAGGTCTCTGAGGCCATGAGCCTGCCCCCACGCTGCTGTTGCAAGATGCTCCTTGCAGACCTGCAGCCCCCCAAGCCCACCAGCTCCCCCCTGCTGCCCTACCCCAGCGCAGCCTGCGTTCCCACTCAGCTACCGGCTAGCCTCAGCCCAGCTCTCGTGAATGCTTCATCCCATTTTGCTCCTGCTCAGAAACCCACCACATGCACATGCAGCCCCTGCTCCATTCCCACACACCAGCCCAGCCCACTTCGCACAGCTCTTCCAGACAGCCCCCACTCACTTGCTAGCACCCACATCTCCCTCCGGTCCTCTGCCTTACACCTCCCTCCTTCCTACATGCACACATTCCCATGAGCAGTCCCTGTCCCCTCAGTCTCACCTTACTTTTCCCCCAAACTCCACATCATGATGCTGCTTTGTCCCAAAGCCACAGCGCCCCAGCACAGCACTCCTTTCTGGGATGTCTGTCCTTCTGTCCTCTTCCCAGGCCTGGGCATCTTGTGCAGGTAGGTTTTGAGGTAATCCTGTGTTTTTCCAACAGTGCTGTCAGTGGCATTCCCTCCCACCATCCCACCCAGCACCCACATGGGGCTGCACCTTGTCAGGTGCCCCAAGAATATACGGTGTTATACCTTCCCCTCCAACATGCTGGGATATAACCTCCACATTACAAGCTGCCAGGCAGCACACACACTGCATTTTAAGAGACTCTAGCACAAGTTTTGTGCATTTGGGTGCCCATGGGAATTTTTTGCCCACAGGCTCTCCAAATATGGGACAAAAGTTTCACCAGGAGTTCATGGGTGCCTGGTGAAGTCAGGGCGAGGATGGGGTGCAGGCTCACTGGAAGACACAGGACCTCTCAACAACCACGTTTAACCACAAACAGTTGTCACAGACTTTGTATCTCTCCTCTGGAGCTGGGCTAGCAGCAAGTCTGGCAGCATGGGAGCTGGGGAACACAAAACCAAGGCGTTATCAGTGCCAGGGAAGAGGACACCATTTTGGGTGTGAAACAGTTCCTGACTGGCTCTTGGGTTTTGAGTGGCTTGTGTTACAATCTCTATTTCTTTAAATTGTCTGAGGATAGTCAGGTATAAAAAATTTCCTTCACCAGGCTCCGCTGATCTTCAGACGCCAGAAAGCTTTTTGTTTTTGAACAAATTCTCTCTCAGGGACTGCAAGATCTATCAGCACCTGGCAGATGACAAATTAGCCCATCCCAGTTTGGAATGCTGCTCTCCATCAGTTGTCTTTCTGCCCCCCTCTCAATATAAGGACTAGGATCCCTTCCACCTTTGAACCCTGCCAACTTCTAACACTGTACAGAAACCCCCAGAGGAGGTGGAAGCCCCCTTCTCCAGCAGACTCCAAGTCTCTAGCAAGTTCCGAATTTTTGAAGGTGTTAACCTTATTTGAAAGGGGAAGTAAGCAACAGGGCTAGTCCACGGCAGAAATAATCAGACTGTGTGGGAATTACAGCTCCTTTGGACGGGGCCACACAATTGGCTCAGCAACAAACCCTTTCTTAATCTCCCACCTATTTCCTGCTGCAGCATTAATTGTCGGGCGTTACTCAGAGGGAGGCAGCTGGCAGCGGCAGGCCTTCTCTTCCGACCCAGCAAGGGCCACTGCTGTCTCACAGCGAGCACACCATGCCGCTTTGGAAAGCTCCTTTCGGAGGGACTTGGCCAAAGGACCGTTTCCAATTCTGGCTGCTCTATTTCAGGCAGAGCACGTACACCCACCCCGGGCTTGATGCATCGTTGCAGGCTTGCCTTTTTACTTTCCTCAGATTCTGTTCAGGCAAATTCTCATTGACCTCTGTCCTCTGGTACATCCTTCTCAGAGAGCAACTTACAGATGCTCTCGGCTGTGCCAAGGCACAGTAGCCTATGCCTCACTCAGGAAGCCTCAGTCAGAGATGCAGCCACATGCTCCCACCTGCCCCATCTGCTGTGGGTTCACAGCGGGAGGCTCTCAGCAGGGAAACCCCACAAAAGAAGCTGCAGCCACTGTTCCTCGCAAGCTGCCCATGTGCTGGGGGGAAAAGGAACAAGGCCAGGCACCTTCCTGCTCTCAGAAGAGGTTTTCCCAGCATGGACATGGTGACAACTCAGCCAGGGTAGCCAGAGTGACCCAACACAGGCATGCATAGAAGTTCCCGGCCTGGCATAGCTCTCCCTTGGTATTTTTAGAAATGTCTTTCTGGTGTGAGTGAGGAGCTTTTCATACAAGACAGATAGGGCATAGGAACAAAGCAGGCATGCACATGAGAGCAAGCCCTCAGCCCATGCTTGACAGCGGGTTTGGAGACAGACAGAAAATCCAATGCTGGTGACTTCATGAAGCGACAGAAAACCAGCATTAACAACCGTCTCCTATGAGTCCAAGGCTTCACAGATGCTCCTGAGCCTGTCACTCCTGCCAGCTGTATTCTGATGTGACAAATCCAAATTTTTAACATACCAGCGTGCTTTCTCCACCTTTCCTATATGGATTGCTCATTGTTCTCTCATTCCTCACAGCAGGCAATTGCTCCTTGCAATGTAGATGTTAAAGGGTCACAGGTTTCCTGAAAACTGTAGCACGGGCTCTGAAACTAAACAACACGTGCTGTACAATAAGTCATAAAGCATGTGTGAAAAATAGTTGACACAGAAGCTGTCATGGAAACCAGTGCTACTAGAGAGCACGCAGCCACAGAGCTCCCATTAAGGCTGCAAAGCTGAACACAAACGCTAATCACTAAGGCAGAATATATTAAACTTACCCTCATGCCCCATTCGGTCTTCACAGCAAGTTAGCTGAAAACTGCAACCATTTCCGCTAGCAGCACTTGATGGTAGTTAGTAGAATTAAATTACTAGAAATCTCCTCATAGAGAAACTCTTTTCATCTTGTGTACCCTAGAAACTGTTTTCACTGACTTGGCATCACTCTTCTCCCAGGGAATAAGTCTGCTTAAGACAGACTACATGCATTTCCCAGGTTTAGGTTATACTCTCCTACTTGATTGTCTCCCAGCTCCCCTCAGCAACAATACCCTCTGAGCAAGAAAAACCCCCGGCTGGAAAAAGAAACACAGTGAAACCAGATTAGGCTGTTCAGTCAAGATAAAGAGAGACAGATTGAAAACTACACAATACCATGCAAATATTACAGGCGTATCCCACACCGTGATCAAACCTGTGGTCCTTAGATACCAGCCAAAAGGAAGTAAGAAACCTAAAAATATTTGCACATATAGATACCTTTTGACATCCCACAGGCAGAGAAAGAGTGGAGGAACCTTGCCCTCTGTTGTGGAGAAAAAGCCCTACAGCCTTTCCTCAGTCCCCAGCCTGGCACGTTTCTCAAGTGGTCTCTCTGGCTGGGCTTCAGTCATGGCTGTTTCATGTTGTGATGTGGACACACCAGAATTCATCCCTGATGGCAGCATTTACAGCCGAGAGCAATGCTGAGCTGTCTGGTGTGGTCTTGATGGAGGCACAGGATTCTATTTTTTCCCTCTGCCACTTGCCTCAGAAGATTTTGAAGTATCCAAGGGGCCAGAGCTGTGCATTTAGTGTATTTTTTGTGCTGTCTCTCAGGGCCTGGTCTTTATCTCAGTGACTTCAGAGAGCTTCAGGATTGCACTGGTTCAGGCTATGAGCAAAGCCAGCTTTTTCTGCTGGCTCCACAAACATATAATAAGGCTTTTACTGACCTATAAAGGAAGCGTCTAGGCCAGAGTTGTCAAAAATAGGGCACCAGCAAACTTATTTTACCTTATTTTTAATCCCCCTAAGCACCATAGGTTGGAAAGTTCACCTAGTACTCAAATGTTTATAGGGATCTTATTTTGCTGAAGAGGCTATAGAAAAAAGAAATTGTGAAGGAGAAAATAAAATCCTAATGAAGAAAAATTAGGACTGGTTAAAAACTCCTGATGAATAAAAATTAGGGCTGATGATTGAAAATTTTGTCAGAATTCTTTCTCTGGACAGAAGTCAGATCCTTGAGTAAGTGAAACGTTTAGAGTATATGAAAAATATGTGCTTTCTCTAGAAAATAGAGTGTTTGTCATAACCTTTTGACTGAAAAGAAAGTGATTCTGCCACATGCCCCTGGCTAACTCTTATTGGTTTATAGGTGAAAAGTTGCCTTGTTTCACAGGGAGATGCAAGAGGAAGAGGAAGGGTTAGGTAGGGAGGTGTCCAGTTACAGCTCTACAGAAAAAGAGTTTTAAATAGAGAATGCTGCACGACAAAGGAGCAGGGAAGCAGGATCCTGAAAAGTGGATGACACAAGAAAGTGTAAAATTAAAGCACAGCTTCAGATTTAATGAGGTGCATAAGAATGACAAAGTCAGTGCTCTTTTAATGTAGGAGTCAGAATAAGGTCTTTGGCCAAGACTAGGACCTTTTCCACACATTCATTACCTTCTTTAATGACAAGATCACAACCCATTTTTCCTACAGTGCTGTTCACTGCATATACCTTGTTATTATGCTCCAGCATATCAAACTACAATATGGACATTTTTTTATGACACATAAAAGGTGCAAGCCTAGCTAACACAGATGGCTATGTGACAGCCATGATGGGAAAAGGACAATATTTTCCATTAAACAAAGAGCCTTCAGTACGTAAATATTGAAGTGTGACACAAGATCAAGCTGCAGCTCATCAGACTGGGTGCAGCTTTCCCTTAGACTCATTGAAATCCAAAGCTCTGCTGTTGACTCCATGTCAGCCTAGGTTTGTTTCTTCAAATGAAGGCTGTGAATGCCATGGCTCCAAAGAAGGCATTATCTCCTCACTTGCTCTTTCCCCACATGACAAGATGGGGAGGCGGCTGTATTTCTGACACTTCCCATTTAAAGTTAAAATGCTTCTACAGATGCTGCCAGGACATATACAGAGCAAATCATGTTAGCTGTACCTATGTCAGTACAGTGGGGCAAATTTACACCAATGGAACTTGTGACCCTAAATGACTCAGACCTCAGGATTTTTTTCTAGGAGATAGACCCCAGAAATGCCAGTTTTATCTCCCAAGCTTGACAAAAGCAGCTTAAATTCTTTCCCATCACACTCAAAACGAGAGCTGATAAGGCTCAAAATCCTGAAATTGCTTACTTTACAACTCTAAGTCCTTTTCAAGCTGACCTTCTGCCCTGAAAGCCTAAAACCCCTCACCAACAACTATATTTAGGCAACCAAAGAACTGGAACATCTGGGAATAATAACAGCAGTCTCACTTGGAAATGGCATTTACATACCACTGCCTAGAAAGCACCACCATGCTGCAAAAGCTTTGCAAAATCCACTTTATAGATTTCTGACTGGAAAATTACCTGCTAGATAATTTGTGCACCACCAGAGGTGATGAGTGACAATCACATGTAGGAATAATCCAGTTACTCCAAAAAAATCTTAAAACAAGGCTCAAGCAATGTGATCTGGAAAAAAGAAAACAAACCTTTAAAAAAAGTCCAAACCTTTCTTCAACCAGAAGGTTTTTCATGCTCTTTTGAAGGTGTATTTCATCAATGCCCTTCCAGCACTGAAAATGCAAAACAACAATTGACCAATGCCTGAGAAAGATGAAATCAAACTGACGGGTATTTTCACCTCCCAAGCTGAGCAGCACGCGAAAAAACAAATAAGTAGCCTTCAGGATCATTGCCTGCTTTTAAAGAGGGCTGCAAAGCTGAACTGAGCTCTGGGTCAGTATTAACAATGTTAGTTGTTTGTCCAGCCTGCTCTTCATCACAACTTCCCTAGGGCTACGCATGTTCAACATGTAAGTAAGAAAAATAGCTAATCTCAGCTAAAAGTTCTTTCTAGATATCCAGAATTCTGTTGGTCCACCCTCTGATTCCTTGAGAATCCCGAAATGCTTTGGTGTGTTGAAAAATAATGACTAACAAGCCTGTTGCATACAACCAGGGGAGCAGAAGCAAACGTGTGATCCAGCTTGACTAGAGCAGAAGCAAACGTGGAATCTAGCTTAACTAGATGCTTAGGCTTGTAAGCTGGGTGCAGACATGTTGGACCTCTAGATGTCCCCGGTAAAGACCTCTGTGTTAGACTGTCCTGTACCAGCAGTAGGTGTTAATTTGCTAAAGCCCGTGGATGAGCTTGCAGTAAAGTGCAAAATAGCAGGTTACAGTTACACTGGAGATCACATTCATTGGCTCTCCAATGCGAGGACTTATTTCGTCAGGTGGGGGCTAAAAGCTGTATCTCGATAGACAGCCAGGACAACCCAGGCAGGTTCAGTGTGATGGACCAAGTCTAGCAAACATCTTCATGCTGTGGCCAAGAGTTGAGGTACAGACAGTCAAGAATTCATTTTCATCTGGACATACCAGTACACTGAGTACTTAAAAAATTTTGCTGTATCACACTGATACTTGCAGAGATATTCAAGACCATAAACTGATCTCCATTTGAAGCCAATAACCCACTGCCTGTGGCTGAGATACTCATTCAGATTTGCATCCCTGGCTCTGCCTGTTTCCAGTCATAGCAGCTCCACATGATATTTAGTTGCCTGTTACAGTAGTACACTAGCACTAATCCTGGACTAATAGGAACATCCGAAATTTAAACAGTGTAAGACTGTTTAGCATTTGCAAAAGTCAACACACAGGCACTTACATACCAACCTCTACCACAGCTGAAAGTAAAAGCTGGGCGCCTAATTCCAACAGCATATCCACACTGACTACCGGGATTAATGTCAAAATCACTGTTAAGCTATGATCCAGTGACCATATGAGTTGCAAGCCCCCTTATTGTTTATCATCATCATCCAATGCAGTCAAGAGAGTTTTGCGGAACCCCCACATGTGAAATCAGCACCATCCCCAGTCTTTGTCCTCCCTACTGGGTATTTGTGATTTAGTCAGGAATGCAGGACATCAGCCCAAACAGATCCCCTACAACTCCACCTCAATCCCGCTCTCCCTGCACTCCACTTCCTCTTCCACCTCCCCATAAGTAGCAGCAAGTGTGTGAGGGTAGGTAAAAAACTTTTTTAGATTACTTCCTTGAGGGGAGCTCTGAAAAGCATCTGAAATAAATTTTTTGCGTGGAGCTTAAAAAACTACGAAGAAGCAGCAGCATCTGCACAGCTGTGGTGTGCACTGCAAGGTGCAAAGCCTGCAGAGGAAGGACAGCTCACACACTACTTAGCTGGTGGATCAAGGTCCACTCGGCAACCCTTGCTCCATCTGTGATGTCACATTTCCTCTTCAGCTCACCTTGGTGACTGTGCAGCATCCACATGCTTGTTACATAGTTGGCAAGTGCTGAGGTCAAACTGAATTCCCACTGCCTCTCTGATTTCAGCTCTAGGCTCACTTAAAAACCCAAAGCTGTATCATGTAGCATGCATTCTTTAATTTTAAAATTAACTTCTGTGGGGACAAAAGGTGAAATAAAGTAGGGAAGTAGGACACAGAAAGGCAAAGGAAATTGCTTTACTGGAACACATTTTAATAATTTTGGTACTGTCTCTTTCTCAGCTGGCCAAATAGTTGTCAAGGCTGTTTCAAGTCCTGCAGAGGAGAGTTCGTGGAGACTCGAGTGATATGCACTTGTCACGACTCAGCCAGTCAACTTAAGGTTCCCAAGCATCAGCCTCTGAGCCAACAGGACACTTCATAACTCCACCAAAAAAAAGCGATGATTAGAATTACAAAGAGTGACAGCTATGAAAAATAAACAGAAAAAAAGATTAATGACTCCAAAATTGCCCAACCAGTGGGAGCTAAAGTTTTTTATACTCAGTTTAAAAAAAAAAAAACTCTTAGAGTTCCCCTGTGGTCCTTTGGCAATTTGATTTAATTTAGTCTGTCCCTCCAACAAATAATTTTTAAATTAAAAGAAAAGGAAAAACAAAACAAAACAAAACAACCCACTGCAGTGCATTTGTCCAGTGCTCAGGCTTAGTTGATTACAGCTCTTTAGCTTTTAAAGCCACATGACTGTGACCAGATCCATAAATTCTTGTCTTTTGCAGATGTTTCTCCATTACTTACACCTCAGTAGGGCTCACCACTTCCAGTCACAGTCAGCTAGGAAGATGGGAGCTCTGTAGAAACTGAGCATACCCATATACAGAGCCAACATGTAGATATACAGGGCTCCATACAGGTAGCGGAGGAGCAGCTATTCTTGGTCCTGCCCCCAGCACCACTAAAGAAGTAAGAGGAGGATTTAAACACACACTTTCAACCCAAACAATGGAGACATTACTCCTTTTAGCACCTGTAACACACAGGTTGACTAACAACACAGTTGTCTTCTGGACCTCTTCTTCGGGCACTTGGGCTTGCCTTCCCCTGTTCTATACACTGTTTGATCAGGCAAAAAATTTGACAGTTCAAAGGACTCATCTTTTTCATTTTTTGTAACCTGAAACCTTCACCTCCCTCCTCTTCAGAGGTGCCTCCCAGTCCCTCTTCAGTTCTGATCATGCTAAGGGGAATCTGCAAAGCCAGCCATATAAACCTCATCTTCTCTCTGCTGCCCTTCAGGGTTACAGCCCTAACTTGCCTTTCTCCAGCCCAAGTCTGCACCACTTTTACAATAGAGATATGCACTGAGATCTGCTGAAAGGAGATGAAAGTCAAAGAGATAGAAAGAGGCAGGAAAACAGATCCCATCTTGACAAGCATATAAATGTGTTCAACTAAACATCACACATTAGAGTATGAAATTCAGTTCTCTAGTCACATTCTTAAGCTGGAGGCTTACAACACCCTCAACTCATGCACACTGGACTTTAAATTGTCATGGAGAAAATTGCATACTCATTTTCATCCTCCTCCCGGACGTCTTTTACAAACATTCATCACTCAGAGCTGGATCAAAAATTTTCATCTATCTGTACTCCCTCAGATAATCCTCCTTTAGCTTTTGAAACATTTATCGGTACACCATTGTCCACCAAATATCAAAAATTTCTCATCTATTTTGAGAGCAATATCAAAGGCTTCTTGTACTACTAGTTTGAGAGGAGGGACATCCAGTGCAATGAACCTGAGGAACTAAATTTAAGACATGAAAAGCTTGAATGATTTACTAATGTCCTGAATAGGAACAAACAGTATCTGTGTGACTTTCTAGAAAAATGGTGGTATTTAAATTATTTTTTATTTTATGTTGCAATATAGTTTTTATACTTTTTCTTACCCCTTCCTGCCAAGCAGATTCTTCACCACCCCCCCGTCTCTATTCCTTGTACTGATAGTAATTTCAGGAACTTGCTTGTGAGGATCTTTATTTGAGAGCCACATTTTTTTGTAGGAGATTTTTCTCTTCTTTATATTCTTGTCACTTCTTTCACTTAACACTGGGTTTTTACATGATGAAAGAACAACAAAAACACAATTAAAAAAATATTAATGCTGTTGGCTCTCTCTCTTGTGGAACACACACTCCTACTTTCTAGATAACTCAGAAGTCCTACTGCTTACATGCCAGCACACACACATGACCACACAACTATGCTTTATATAACGGACGCAACTCTTGTGTGTGGCCTGTTTGTGGCCAGTACAGACTCAGGAGTGGCTCTATGGATTCTCACTATCATTTGATTCTTACAAATCTACTTTTCTGACCCATTTGGTCAATGTTTCATATAAACATATTTCAGCCTCTGATCTGTTTGTCTTCTGAATCACAGAGCATTATCATAGCTACAGAACACAGAAATCAAGAGGAAAACTCATGACAAAAGTTACCAAAGCTTATTTGGCAAGGATTGTCAAAGAAAACAAGGCTATGTTTTAAAAAAATATGGTTTTCTTAACAGAAAAATAGGTCTTTGGTGTTTATATCACCACCAAAGCAACTTCAGTAGCACAGTGACTGTAGAACTTTGCTGGGACATTGATTTAATAAATAAAATATCTCCGTAAACAAACACCATTCCTGAAACACTTGTTCTTGTCTGCTTCCTATCCAAGTCTTGGCATGATTGACTCTTGTTTAGCATTGAGATCTGATGACATCATAGTCCAAAGCAGTATGTTGAGATTTAAAGGGAGGAGTCAACCAACATCATCAGCAGCCGTAAATTCTCATTCAAGTCAACACTGGTAGGCTGCATACCCTTTGGAAGTAATTACTGTATAGTTGTTGGCAAGACACTTAAGAAATCATCTTTTGTCCTTCAATTCATTTTTATCAGGAAAATAACCAGACAAGGAACGAGTTTCAGTTGTTCCAAGTCACTTATCTTTTTCTAGATTAAAATGGAATAAGAAGTGAAACAGTCATTTTTGCAGTACCTTGAAGGCTGCTCCATGCAGCAAAAAGCAATGCCAAAATTTTGAGTCAATATTACAACAATCAAGTTCCTCACTATACTCATGACCTGCAAGTAAGTATCACTTTACATCCTCCTTCATATATTATCTCCCTTACACCTAATCAATCCCATTGTGATCTCAATGTAATTTGTAGAATGCCTTATTATTTGTCGGTGGGAGGGAAGGGCCATAGTCTTTGGGGACTGCTCCGTTAGCCATGAGAATACGCATCAATTGGTAACATTTAGGGACTATTGCAATCATTCTTTATAAATTCCACTGTAATTGCTATGCTACCATTGACCATGCTGCATGCCAACAGTTCCCTGTAATAGGCTTCTTCACATGAGGAGAGAGATCTGGCAGAAAGTGGTAGGTAGTGTCAGTGACTTTCCTGAGTAATTTCCTGAGTTCCTACAGAAAACGAACCTGTGAGACAGCTGCCTTAAAGTTCAAGAGGCATAATCAGACACAGATGTGAAACAAGGGCAGCTCTTCGGGCTCAGTGAGAGGAATACATCATTTTGAACACAATCCTCCATTGGCAGCTAATTAGTTCCAATAAAATTGGGTGTGCACTGTTTGTCACAGCTTTGAAAAGTCATTCAGTCCCAGAACACAGGTAACAAAGCATTCTGCCTGACACACCTCTGCTGTCATGGAGGCGAAACTGCTCATGTTGAGATTATTTTGTTCAAGGTGTCTTGTGAAAACAACTATTTCATATTCATTAGAAGTACTTCCACCAGCCTTTCTAACTACGTCAGTCCTTCTCTGTCCACTAAGTACGGACCTGTCCTGCTGCTGCAACCTGTCTGGATTTTCAAAGGCCAGTCATAGCTGAGATATGCAAGCCTAAGTCCAGGTTTTCTGAAAAGCCATCTCCACCTCTTCTAGTGATGGAGCATTGCAAAGTCAAAAAGCTTTGGAAGATGGAGCACCTACCAGTAGGCACCAGGCAGTATTAACCTTCATGCAGGTTGTCTGTTCTCCAGTGAAAGCCACCTGGAAGAGCAGTAGAGGAGAGGCTCAGACCAACAGAATATGCAGCATCATACTTGGAAGACTTCTGCTCTCAGAAAACATTGCTTATGACCTCAGATGGAGTCTCTGCAAGCAATTCAAGTGGCTGAGACGAGTACACTGGTGTTGCAGTTTTGCATCAAGTTGATTGTTTGTTTTCATTGGGGTATTGGGGTGTTCCTTATTTTGCCCTTTTTGGTTTTTGCCCATCCTTAATTAAAAAAGGAACTAAGATTTTGTCTAAGACTTGTTAAATCAAGAGGGAGAATCCCACTGACCACAAAGAATGGTGCATGGGTCTGTTTGCAAGGACACATTGTTGGTTTGACTCTAGCAGCGTAAGCATGCTGATTGAAGATGCTTACATAATGTTTACAGACTGGTTTACCCCTTGGAAAATTCCTAAATGAATCCTGTAATAATTCCTCTTTTTGTGAATCTTAAAGATTATTCCTTTTATATAAACCAATAAAAATGGTTCTTCCTTACTAGAATAACCATATCCTTGAATAAGTATAGTGAATTTGTATTTGCAGAATAGATGGATCTTACATGTTTTGCTCCTGTTCAGGAGAACATTTTTCTGCAGCATTCCTCCTCCTCCCCTTCACAAGGAAGCCTGTAAGAGCAGGTTGGGATTTTTTTTGCTGGGCTCTGTTCACCAAGCCAAGGCACTGCTTAAGCCCAGTACCCTGATAGTCTGATCTTTTCACTGTAGAGATAAATAAGAACAGAAGCTGCTGGCCTTCTTTTCAATCAATACTGCACTCCCTGAGGAGGCTAGAAGTCAGCCAGGATCAGAAGAGAGAAGCTGTGGTCATTGCAGGTCATGGCTGTATTTGCTTTCTGGCTTCCCTCCAAAGTAATACCTTTTCTTGGACCAGAGTTTATTTTGCATGCCGAAAATATTCTCAACAACACCATTTCCTTTTTCAAGTTATTTTTTGCACAGTCCTTTGGGAAACACTGTAGCACGCGGGCCAGCATGTGTGCGTGAGTGCGTGCATGCCTGGACTTTACACCACTGCTCAGGACAGCGACCGAGCTTTCCCAACAGCTTGTGACTTCTGCAACCTCTGTTAATTCTTCAGTGGTTGCTCTGTGCCTAGGCAGCTGCAAACGTAACTAGTGGCAAAAGAAACAACTACAGATTTAGTAGACCTAGGCCTAAACCGCGTCTTGCCCTCTCTCTCAAAACCATATCTCTTTTTCCAAGCCTCATATACAGCTCAGCCATGGCAACATCACATTGTGAAGTTAAACCATGCAAGATACCTGTCCCAGCGATTGAAAGGGAAGAAACACCCTGCCAACATTTTGGTCAGGCCTGTCTGGCCTTTCTGCTATTATTCTATGTTCACAGAGACTGCGTACACCTTAGCCAAGGTCCTCTCCTGGAGGTCAAACTGTAGATAGCATGAAGGTGGTTGCATAAAAGAGCTACATTCCATCTGGCATCCTCTGATCTAGGATCTCCCATTCAGTTGTCATAACTCCGCTCGTGCTTAAGCCCAAGAAAATCCCATTTGTATCATATCCCTTTCACTTCCAGTTCAGGCACTAGACTTAGTAAACTGTCTCAGATCTTCCAGATGACAATAACATTGGGACACAGCTGACCACTTCTCCATTTAGGAAATGCAAGATTAAACATCACTCTGGTTCCCCCAGCAAAAAAAAAAAAACACGGAGCATTTTCTTCACCTCCATGCTTTAGTTTCTCAGAGGATGTTTACCCACACACTGCCAGAACTAGCGATGTACTGCAGGTTCAGGGACTTGTTGTGAACCAACTGTAGGATGAAGTTGAGGAGCAGATTGCAAGCACATGGTGTGTCTGAAGATGAAGAATAGCTCAGTGAGCAGCTGCAAAGGGCGTGGATTAATCTTAAAAAATGCATGGCTTCCTTGTCCCTACAGAATATTCCTGTTGTACCAGAAAAATAGCAGTTTGAAACATATGAGACTTCACGTTCTGTATTTAAAAAATTCCTCTCTGTATCACTTCTCTCTCAATCACCATGGGGCTAGATCAGGCAATGCTTTCCATGGATGCTGGACTGAATGTAAAAAGTCAGGGCTGGTGACTTAACAACTGCCTCCTGAACAATGACCTGTTTCCCTTTTAGAAAAGAAAGAGAAAAGGTGAGTTTGAGCCAAAAATTTCATAGTGATCCAACTCTCACTCTGGCTTTTGGGTTAATTAGCAGGGTCAGCAGGGCCACTGCGATACCTATTCAGTATTCTACTGTTGGAAAAACTAGTTTTCTCGAACTTTAGTTTTTCTGTTGGAAAAAGATGTCTGTAGAACTGACCATATGGAGAGGGGAGAAGCATGGAGGGAGTCAAGAGGAAACATTTCACCAAAAAATTCCCTGCATCCACTCAGTTCCTCATATGCTCATTTTCTCCAATGGATCGCTCTAACCTCCTCGCTGTCTCTTAATTTACTTGCAATCAGAGGCAGTGTGAGCTGCGTCTTCCCTTATTCTTCCCTATTGAAATGACCACTTCAATGTAAAGCTAGGAAGTATGACTGAGTATTTCTTTATACTGCCCTGCTGGTTTATGTGTATTGCACTAGTCTGAGTCACAGTACTGAAGAAGGAGAGCACAGCCTCCCTCATCAGTTCAGGACACTGTGTGGTCTCTGCATCTGTGCCCAGTTGTCAGTATCGAAGACCTTTCCCTAGACACAGCTCTTGTCCCAGTCTGCTCTCAACTGTAGCTCACTTGTATTTTTTGTTTGCAGATGACACCAAACTGAGTGGTGCAGTTGACACACCAGAAGGATGAGATGCCATCCAGAGGGACCTGGACAAGCTTGAGAAGTGGGCCTGTGTGAACCTCATGAGGGTCAAACAAGGCCAAATGCAAGGTCCTGCATCTGGGTCGGGGCAACTCCCACTATCAATACAGGCTAGGGGATGAGGGGATTGAGAGCAGCCCTGTCGAGAAGGACTTGGGGGTACTGGTGGATGGAAAGCCAGACTTGAGCCACCAATGTGCGCTTGCAGCCCACAAGGCCAGCTGTATCCTGGGCTGCATTAAGAGAAGAGTGGCCAGCAGGTCGAGGGAGGGGATTCTGCCCCTCTACTCTGCTCTAGTGAGAGCCCACCTGGAGTTCTGCATTCAGCTCTGGAGCCCCCAGCACAAGAAGGACATGGAGCTGTTGGAGTGGGTCCAGAGGAGGGCCACCAAGATGATCCAAGGGCTGAAGCACCTCTCCTATGAGGAAAGGCTGAGACAGTTGGGGTTGTTCAGCCTGGAGAAGAGAAGGCTGCGGGGAGACCTTACAGCAGCCTTTCAGTACCTGGAGGGGGCCTATAGGAAAGATGGAGAGAATATTTTCAGCAGGGCTTGTTGTGATAGGACAAAGAGCAATGGCTTTAAACCAAGGGAGGGTAGATTTAGACTGTATACAAAGAAGAAATGGTGGTGAAACACTGGAACAGATTGCCCAGAGAGGTAGTGGAGGCCCCATCCCTGGAAATATTGAAGGCCAGGTTGGACAGCACTTCGAGCAACCTGGTTGCAAATATCCCTGCTCACTGCAGGAGGCTTGGACGAGATGACCTCTGAAGGTCCCTTCCAACTCAAAGCATTCTATGATTCTATTATTCTATGATTCTATGATTCCGCTCTCAACTCTACCTTAAATGTGAACTCACAAGCAAAATGATTTCTAAACAATTGTTAAGTGCAACTTCAGTAAAGGCTGCTGTGGGAATGACTTTGATTGTTTAGCTGCTCAGAACGCCCCAGCCAGACCAGACCAACAGAAAAGAGAACAACAATTTAATCAAATGAGCCACACAGAATTACCACACTTCTTCGAGCAAGGCCATCCTTATCAGAACAGGCAAGTCCCACTAACAGATTTAATTTCCTATGTCCATGGGCACCTTCTCAACAATATTAGTCTTTTGGTCTTCTTCCCAAAGAGTGGGTGGACAAAGCAGCAAAAAAATAAGTTCAGGAAACAAATCTTCACCAACACAGCAGAACCTGTGATCCATTAAGCTTTCTGAAATGAAGCGCTTCCACAGCATGTATCATTCACTAGCCATTACACACACTCTGCAGAAAGTCTCTCCCACCATGCAGACTGCCCACAGGTATATGCCGTGCCTTCTTCACTTCCCACCATCCCTGTCTCTGCATCTGCACTGTGCTGCACAGGGAGCAGGGGAAAGGGCCAGCATGTGAGTGAAAAAAAGCAACTATAAAAATTGCTTTCTCACAGCACTCCTAAAGCACCTCTGCCTAGATTTCTATTCCTTCTGTCAAATTAATATAAAGCCTTCACCTTTAATGGTGACTAAGCCATGGTTGGTTTGTCTTTCAATAAAGGTTTAGCTCTTGACAAACGGAGATGGTCGGATTATTATATATCTGATGTGAACTGGAAAAGTAATGCAATGCTAAATGGCTTAATGACCTGGAAGAAAGCAAGCTCTGCTTAACCACTGTTTTTTGTAGGCCTGCTAATATCTATAATTCATCCAAATAATTGGCAGATAGATGATATATAGCAGCCAAATAATTCTGGGCATTCCCACCTGGATAGTAAAAAATCTTGATGATTAAACAAAACGCCTGAATCTGTTGGTGGCAATAAATCCTTGTATGTTGTCACAGGATCTAAGCTAGCAGAATCCATGGAGACCAGAGACACTCTATGCTAGCTAGATCCCACCAGGCCAAACAGTGGTTGGGCTGGCAAGACAAGTAGCTACAACACTACTCTTGATGAAGAGGAGGTGAGAGTAAACAAAATGCTGGTCTTAAAGCATCTGCTGCTATTGCTTATATACAGCTTTCTGAAAGGTAGAGTTGTGTAGCCTCCTTGGTCTGACTGTGTCAGCCATCATGTGAAGTTCTGTCACAACTGAGGTTATGGAAAGATGGATGTGCACCCATGCCTCATAACTATCTTCCAGTTACAGGAGCTTTTAGACCCTGTTGAATAAGAAATGAGAAAGAAGTATGGAAGAGAAAAATAAAATCAACCTGATTTTAGTGAAGCCTCTCTCTTATGGCTACTACCCACTCAGCTTCAGAGAAATAAACACTGTGAAGTGGACACACAGCCTCCAATACCCAGACACTGAAGGGGTGCTCTGGGACATATTAAACTTTCTGACAAAGAACAGCAGCACCAGTGAACTTGTAAGGTAACAGCAAAAATACACAGAGTTAAGCACTGGTCATACATGCTGCTATGACAACCAGAGCTGGGGTCCCCTTTCTGGCTCCTAACCAATACTTAAAAAAAATGCTGCTGTTAGATGCAACTCCAAGCCAGCTGTCAACACCATCTAGCTTCTGGGCCTACACACTGTTGCTAACATCTGCCTCTGAAGAGATGATCTGAGCCTCTATAAACGCTGCCAAATCTAGACAGTGACCAACCCTGTGTCTCAGACCAATCCGCAGTTACAGTTAACAGAACCATAAGCACGCCAATTGTGCTAAGAGTAGAGTTTGCCATTAGCAAGGCTCCATGCTTTAGATTCTCTCAGGATGTCACTGTTGCTCCCTGACATGGAAATCATCACACAAGTAAGACTTGACAGTGTAGAGAATTTCCCTTCTTCACCTCATATTCTTGAAACTTGAATCATTCCAATTACTTCCAGGCCATCACCAGGGAATCAGGTGGATGTGAACCTTCTTTCATGGGCATGAAAACAAGTAGACAACATCTCAGAGAAAAAAACAAGAGAAAAAATTTGATTTCATTGTTATATATTAGTTTTGCAGACAGATGGAAACTAATGTATAAATCATGCCTCCTCTGAGTTTATCAGTTGATACAGGCTATAAGAACCAGAAACAAAGTCTTGCAAAACCCAAAATAGTCTTGATAAGAGCTTTCATTATTGGCCATTGAGTTAAAAAAAAAAGAAAAGCAACAGTCTGTGCTCATCTGGCAGCCTCCAAACAGCCACTAGAGAAACCCATTCCACAGTTACAACGGTGCAATCCAAACATCTTCCTTTGCTCCCACACATGCTGTTCAAAGCAAGGCTTTTCCCTGTTCTCAGGAGCATATAACTGTGCTTTCACAGTGGAAGGACAAAGCACCATGGGTTTGATGTGCACTCTCAACATGTTATTATTTGTTTTAAAAAAAAATGTGCAGAAGAAACCTCAAGCACTTCTTCAATAGATTGCAATTCTGTTCCCTCTGCATCTGGTTTACACTTGCTTTCATTCCAACTTATTTCAAGGTAAGCCTCCTGGTCATTAACTGGAACAAATTGCTCTCATGTTCCCTTCAGCTCGGTAATCAGGGGAAGATTTCATACCCATAAAAATGCATTAGATCGTTGTGATAACACTTCTGAGGGAAGGGAAGTTAATAGGAAGCTCCTGGCAGCTTGAACACATTGGATACTTGCTCTTGAGCTAACACAGGAGGATGTGCTCCACACCTCCAACAGAGTGACTCAAAATAGTGCTGTCCACATAAACCACTGACAAAGCATAAGGAAACCTCCTTTCATACTTCCTAGCTTTGCATTAAACAGGCCCTTCTGACAAGGAAGAGTAAAGGAAGGAAGTTGCAGCTCACATGCCCTTGATTATAAGTAAATCAAGAGACAGCTGGGAAGTCAATCTCAGATGTAGCATTTGCAGAGCATTGTCTTTGATGCAACAAATCCCTTGTGATATATGGCCTTCCTGTAAGCAGCTGTGAGTCCTTTAAAATATTGCTTTCCTAAGGCTGACATACAGAGACAACAGGTAGCTATTTGAAGCACATATTGGTATGCTTAACTCCAAGGAGGCACAAAACCAGTGCCTGGGCTGTTCCACATAACCACGTGCAAGACTGGAGCCCAGAGACTGTTCCTGTGGCATCCATGTCAGGTGGAATTTTGCTGTCAACCTCAGTGCAAGCAAGATCAGGTTCCTGAAGACTCCAACTTCCCCCAGAAAACTAAACTGATCTCTGGGCTCACTTTTGCTGCAAGAGTGAAAGGTTATTGCTGACCATCTCCACTGATTATTTTAATCTACATTAGTGAATTGAATCAGGTCATGGACTGACTCAGCAAAGAGCTGAGTTGGCAGAAGAAAGGGGATGGGATGACACAGCCAGGAGTAAGAGTAGGAGACACCTACACTACCTACTAACAGAAGTGTGTTAACCAAAATACTGTCAAAGAAGACTTCATAAGATGAGGTAAAACTGAGGAGCAGTTGGTAACAGCAGTGTAAACCCAGGCTGCTGATGGAAAAAACTGTAAAGTACAGTAGCAAAATACACTTGTATTCCTTAGGCCAGGCAGCTGGATAGCTGCAGGACAGACTGGACCAGCTTGTTGATCTACCACGCCTGCATTTAGCTGACCTACCTCACCCAATGGCCACAGCACCAGCACTGATCACTCAGGGAGGGTGCAAACACCCAGTTGGCAGCAGAGGGGTGCACAACAGCACCCTGTTTACCCACACCACAGCTGTCAATTAACTTAAATTGGCTGTGAACCTCCATCTTCAATACAAGGGTCCCAAGTGCCAGGGAGAAACCATTCTGCTCTGATGTACCTACCACCTGGTTGTATTAGTATGTCACAATCTGATTACTCAAGGCTTCAGGGAGTTTAAGAGCAAGATGTGTTCCTAGTTGATGGTATGTTTAAGAACATGCTCTGTTCCTATTTGCTACTAATTGTCGTTGTGTAATTTAAGAGCCATAAACTGGCAGGCTGCCAGAAGCACACTGTACTTGGGGGATGAAGTCTTTTGTTGTTTAACCATTGTTTAAGTTTAAACAAAATCTTAATTGCAAATGGAAAAAAATCTGCCCAGTCAATTCAGGCTAGGCCTGCTCTGAAGAGAGTTCCCAAAGCCTGTTCTGAGTTTCATAACCGGGTAGCTCAACCCAGCCCCGCAAAAATCTACTGCAAGTTAAAAATTCGAAAGGGCTTGCTGCTGTTACCAAACGCCCTTCCAGACAGAAAACCAGCTGGAGAGCACCATCTATTGGCCAGAAAAAATTGCTGCATTGCTATTTTTTTTGCTTTCTGTAACGGAAAGCCAAGGGCACCTCCACCACGGCTGAAGGCTGGACCTCCCGCCGGCAGCTCCCCTGGCTACACGCAGCAGGGTATGCCTAGCTGCGGGACAGGGAGCGGGAAGGCACCCGAACCTGTTGCACCCCTTTAGACCCCACTCAGGGGCAGCTCTTTTACTCTTGGGGCAGCTTTGGCTTGAACATATGTGACCCAAGGTCCAGCTCCCGAGGCGAGGCCCATCCAGGCAGTCCCAGTTGTTCATTTTCCTCCCTCAAGGATTTCTAGGTTTGGTGACTTCATGGCACAATCAAGCTACTGTGTTTTCTGATTCTGGCTTTAGGCAACCACTGGCCCCTTACCCAAAGGTCCATCCCACAAAACAGCAGCATCCCAGACCAGTGAAACCAACATCACACTGGCACCTGGCCATTGTCTCTGCACAGCGCTGAGCGAATTCATGAGCCCCTCGGGCTCTTTTTCCTCCATGGACACAACAGCATTTTCCTGTGCGTGTCAATACAGAAGGGGCAGGAGAGGGCTAGCCTATATCAGTGCTTGTATTTTTGTGACACTCTGTGAAAAGCCCCATTAATGGCTGACTTGTCCAGAAAGTGTATTTTTGATCCCAGAATTCTGTTTCCGAGGATTTCTGCTCCAAACCGGTCTTAAGATATCTTTAGACTATCTCTGTTTAGATGCCTAAGTTTAGACTTCAAGGATTTGCCTATGAATCCTACTTTAAACGGCGAAACATAGCTCCTTGGGGAACACTTTTATTAGAGCTGGCTAACACTTTTGACCAGAGAAGCAGGAAAGAAATCTTAAGTAGCTTTTCACTACTTTTTGCCTAATCACCATTTGCGTTTATTAGAAACACCATGGAAGTATAAAAATGAAGTTAAAGCTGTCTGTGTGCCCAGAGAGGTTGGCCCAGGCCAGGTCCAACAACGTAGGTCACCACCATACTCTGTGGTACTGGTGCTCTCCTGGAAGAGCTCCTTAGAAGTCAAACAGGTTGAAAGGTCTCATGCTCCACCTCCAGCAAGGTCAGAATGACCTGGCTGTGGTACCAACGTTAAGAGAGGAGCAGAGCCCCACAGCAAATGCTCTACTGGAGGAAACCTGAGTTCAGGTTCCCAAAGCGACGCCAGTGGTTCAGATCCTGACTGGCCATGAGGAAGGTTCTGAACTGTCCGAGCAGCGACTCATAGAGGGACTATCTCCATCACATGCACATCTCTGGAGCACTTCCAGCTCCAGTAGTTTTCCAGAGACTTTTTGCAGAAGCTGTACAGAGTAAAGCTGGATAAATAAAAGTTATCAGAGATAACTGTGAACTAAACGATCAGTGGTATCAGTGAATTAAATAGCAACTACAGGCTCTGTTTTGGTTTGAACTAAAAGAGAAGTTTCCTGAGAAACAAAAAAGCTGTTCTGGTCACACCTGAATATTGAATACGTATTTTTTCTAGAAAGAAATCTGTTAGTGAAGTTTTACGGAAAGGTGGGGTAAAAACATCAAATTTCAGAGCAACCAAAATCCACATCCCAACTAGAACATCTCAGCTCAAATCAAACAGTGGTTCAGAAAGTAAGCTTAACAGTGGCAACAATGGTAGCCCCCTAACCTCTGGAAAGGTCTGTCCACCACAGCAAATTTCCCAATCTAAAAATACAGGATGAAACAATATAAAACTAACTGGATTTCCTTGGAGGGAGGAGGGTCTTCTTTTGTCACATCTCTTCCCCATGATCTCCATTCAAACTGGCACCGGACACAGTAAGAGATGTGGCAGAACTGAAATGGAGAGGCAGGCTGTAGTAAACTGCAACAAGTGCTCAAATAAATCAGCGCAAATAAGCTAAGCTCTACGGCAAATTTCTGCTGAGGATTACAGAGAAGACAATTAAATCAGAAGAAAAAATTATGGCTGACAAATAGCTTGATACAATTAAGAGAAAGATAAATCAGCCTGTTAGTTACTTCAGAAAAGGCAGGTGAGGGAATCTCTAGCAGAGAGCACCTTGTCTGAGCTGCTTAAGTGGAATTCCCCTGGGAGAAGGCCGGCAGGTCTGAGGTCTTATAGCCCTGAGCACAAATTGGAAAATAATGAAGCTGGACTGCTGTGATTGCTAGAGAGGTGACAGCGCTGCAAAACAAAAGGATTCTGGAGCCTGAACTAGGGCAGTGGGAGAGATCAGCTTGCACATACGGCAAGGGGTTGGGTTACATGTAATTGCTCCTGTGAAGAGTGGGTGGTTTTCAAGTGTTATGACAGCTGCAAAGCAGAGGATGTCTCTGCCATGAGACAATACAACGCTGGAGACCAGAAAACAGGGAGGCACAAGTCACCAAACTCTCTACCGGAGGGCAAGTGTTTTGTCCCAAGGCATTGCTGGGACTCCAGCAGCAGATAAGTTTATCAGCACTTAGGCTCACCAATTCATTCCCTCCCTCCATCCAAGGAGCACATAGTGGCTCTACACAAACAAATAAATAAACTGCAGGGTAGCTAACAGGTCCATTCATTGCACAAATCCATGTATATGAGTGGGACCTTATCTTCTCACAATCCACAGGGCAGGGCTGGGGCACAGAAATTTTTCAGTCCAGGCCTATGATCTTTATTGGGTTTTCATCCTCATCACTTAAAGGCAAAAAAGCTTTAATTGCATGTTCTTAACATGAAAGATTGTCTTAAGTTCCTGGAACTGCACAGCGAATTACAACATGATTTTAACCTTTAAGTGACTGATACACGACCTCACCTTTAACTCCATCTTTACATCTTTTATCTAGCAATGCATTTGGCACCCAGTCACTCTTGTCTGCACTTTCTATTTAAGATACTTAATACAAATGAGCCAGCAGCAGGACAGCTAGTACATTCCTACACTAACAGTTCCCACGCACATAAGAGCTAGCCTTCAGTCTTGCTGCTTTTAAAAAGCTCTATATCCGCATGCCGGCTTGGGCGCAGTGCTCACAAAGCACCCCCTCGCATCCCAGTAAACTGGGCACTGATGTCTTGTTAATGCACACTCGGGGAGCCTGGCATGCTGCCTGCAGCCAAAGCACAAGCAGTCTGCCGGGCTGTGGCCGGCCAGCCGGCCAGGGCTGCTCAGCCCACTGGCATCGCCGCTGCCGCCAGCCCATCAGCCAGCCCCGCCACGCAGTCCCTGCTCCCCATGGGTGCTGGCTTCTTCCCTACTGGCATCAGCATCCAAGACCCTTCACAATGGATGAGTCTGCAGTGCAATCAGGGCACATTTTGCCATTCTGAGTCCTATTTTGCCTGCACAGTGGTTGACCTCCTAAATTGTATCAGGGTACCACTTGGTTCTCCTGTTCTGAGGAAATTGGTAAGTGAAAAACTGGACTTGAACAAAAGGGGGAAAAGTTGTCCTGATGAGTAGGTCAGCTGTTATCCTTCCCTCTGCCAGAAGGGAGCAGGACAGCATATTTAACACAGAGAGCAAGACAAAACTTCGGCTTCACAATTTTGACATCACAGCAACAAGCGCCCTTCCACAGTGCTTTCCATACCAAGTTCTGCCGTGGAAATGAAATGGGAACCCCTATCCACCCACCTTCCTGCCATGATGCCCAGGATTCCCAACACTTGACGCCTGGGTGGCTGTTTCCTACAGTCCGCTGTTTGACCAGTCTTTGTTCATCCTCCTCCTGAGCCCTGTGGTCATTTCCCCAAGGATATAAGCCCATTACAAACCTTAATTACAGAGCCCACTTTAGCTCAGTTTGGACAGACCCAAGTGTTTTCAGCACAGGAGGTCTCTCATTTCAATCCTGGGGGAACCTGCCTCGACAACCACTGCCACAAAATTAGTAGAGCCAGATTGTGCCTTGAAGGCTTGAGCCCTTGTGGGAGCATCACTGAGCTACATGACCTGGGCAGAAGCTCAAAATATGATTCTCCAGGAGGAGTTGCAGTCCTTCCATCAACTGACAGTGATCTCTGCTGTACTGAAAGAACTGCCCCCTTCCCTCGCTAACAGTGAGGGTGGCTTGTGCCTGACAGGTCCACTGAGCTCTGAAAGGAAGACCCAGAAAACTGCTGGGGAAGAGACCAGCAGGAAAAGAGCAGTAAACGTACAAAAAGTCCTTGTATCTGCCCTCTTCAACACACATTTCTTTAAAAAAGCAAGACCACACATCTCTGCCCCATCTCCTGAAAGAACACCTTTTGGTTCTGCTGATGTGCTTTCTCCTGGACTGTGCCAACAGCTGTCTGATGCAGAGCAAAACGATGCCCAGTGCATTACAGAGTTTGACTGTGCCAGGAAATCTCAGCCTGAAACAGAGAATGATGCTGCAGAAGCCCAGTATCTCTCCTTCCACAGCTCCCAGTCCTTGCAGAAAGGGCAGACAGCTACCACAGTGGTTTGCTGCAAAGGGAGACAAAGCAGCACGCACCAAGCCATCACTGTTCAGCATGCAGGAGAAGAGGCACTTCTGCATCAGATCACTCCTGCAGACACTGCATGGAAGGGGAGCTGAGCAGGAGACCGCAGCCTGGGGGCCGCAGCCACACACTCCGGTGGCCAATTCTCTCCTTTGATAGAGGGGATTGTAAGAAACGTGAAACTATAACCTTCCAGTCCCCCCATTATTCAGTCGCACCATTGTGGCTCACAGAGGTGTTGGATAATTCCATTTGACCCTCACTGAGGAAAAATTCCCTTGCCTCTGCTATTCTATGATTTAACAGATCTAGCATTTTCAGAACAGAGAATTAGGCTCTTGGTCCAGTTTTCACTTCCACTTAGTTGTCTGAGAGTTTACCTGAGTAAAAGTTGAGAAACTCCTCCCTTCCACTGTAATACAAACCATGGGCAGGACCTGGACTCGCTAAGAGCCACAGGAGCCACTGATTTTGTTTGAGTTTTTCTATTGAGAGAGGAAAGAGAAAGCCCTCTCCCCCCACACCTGCTCCCTTCTTCCCCTGCCCCCAGTCTCACTAGTGCTTGCATGTTCTCCAAACCTACAGCACAATTTGCACAGGAGATTCTTTGTTATTTTTCCTTTCTTGTAGTAGCACAAACTTAACATGCAACAACCTTGGCCTTTTTGATGTCAGATATGACTCATGAGATAGATACTGGCTTTACTGATTAATCTTACTTAAGCACATGTCTTATTTCTCCCCTCTGACTTGCCAAGAGCATTTATTTCTGCTACAATAGGAACAAAATCTCAGCTACGTCTCCGGAGCATTACATATTGCAGACTCTGTCTCTTTGGCCCTCTGCATTAATTTTCTTCAGATGACACCAAGGGCCCAATATGTTAAGTTTGCACTATAGGTCTGACAAAATTTTGGCTTGTATTTATAATCATTTGTGTAAAAAGCATCAGTTTGGGTTAGCTTAGACCTATTGTGGAGGGAATTGCTCTGGCACAGATCATTCTAAAATTGCTTTCACTTTCTGTACTTGCTGAGGTTTGTATTTTTGATGCAGTGTAAATTGTATCAGGAATACTGACAACTCTCTGACGTGCAATTGTAGGTGTACACTGGAAGGCTCTATAAATCCTAGCTTTGATCTCCGGTCCTTTTTAAGAGGCTTTCATTATGGAATTAGGAATTGATCCTACCCTAGCTATTGGAGTTGATTCACAGTTGCATGACTCCATGGCCTGCTGGCATAAACAGTCTAAAATCAGATTAATACTATGAGCAGCAATACACAAGGTGCAACAAGGGCAATTCCAGTTACATACTCTACATAGTAGAGACAGCAGTGACAGGACGAGGGGTAATGGTTTTAAACTAAAACAGGGTAGGTTTAGGCTGGATATAAGGAAGAAATTCTTTACAATGAGGGTGGTGAAACACTGGAACAGGTTGCCCAGAGAG
>Ga0065711_1027515_pt1 | contig 48509 bp, 69 predicted proteins | sample Hoacrofraction12_FD_59098 | JGI IMG/M metagenome (GOLD analysis project Ga0065711, IMG submission 59098) | Hoatzin crop microbial communities from Cojedes, Venezuela - Epithelial fraction 12 v2 (version 2) | ecosystem: Host-associated > Birds > Digestive system > Esophagus > Crop | place... | reverse complement strand
CCCCCTGCCGAAGCAGGGTCACCTACAGCAGGCTGCACAGGACCTTGTCCAGGTGGGTTTTGAATATCTCCAGAGAGGGAGACTCCACAACCTCCCTGGGCAGCCTGTTCCAGGGCTCCGACACCCTCAAGTAAAGAAGTTCTTCCTCATGTTCAGACGGAACTTCTCATGCTTCAGTTTGTACCCATTGCCCCTTGTCCTGTCGCTGGGTACCACTGAAAAGAGCCTGGCCCCATCCTCCTGACACGCACCCTTCAGATACTTGTAAGCATTTACAAGATCCCTCTAAGCCTTCTCTTCTTCAGGCTGAACAAGACCAGCTCCCTCAGCCTTTCCTCATAGGACAGATGCTCCAGTCCCCTAATCATCTTTGTAGCCCTCCTCTGGACTCTCGCTCGTATTTCCTTGTCTTGCTTGAACTGGGGAGCCCAGAACTGTACAACGAGGGTTGTGTCCACAGGCCTCTATTAAAAAAGAAACCCTACCCACAGCAAATGAGCCCTGGCCACTCCCACCACCTAGAAATATAGCGTGCCAGTCTCTCCCAGGTTTGCTTTACTCCTCATGACTCCTCACTCTGTGAAGTTTCTGGTACAGTGATTAGCATCATTAGCATCATCAGCTGAACACTGAGATGGAATACGGCTGAAGCACTTGGATAGGAGCAGATGGCAGCAAGACCACTTGAGGAGATGAATATGAAGATCCACTCCATCCCATGGTGCTGAACTCAGCTAGTGCTAAAATACTTGGGTAGTTTTCACAGTGAGGCTCATTCACACCCAGAAAGTGATCCAAGAGATTTCCTCACTGCTGCCAAGAGAGCAGTGGTCTGAGGTGAGGATCTCTGACTGAACCAGGCATCAAGAGATCTGCTACGTCACTGCAGAGATCACTCGCAGAGTGACGTCTCCTAAAGCTGACATTACTTCTACCTGTGCTGAGGAATATTAGGGACAATATACCCAACCTTCTCAGTTCCAGCTAGCTTTGATTAGCAAAGAAAAACTACAGAGATCCTCCCGGCCACCCTTTAACCCCGTAGGTGAAGGCCTCTCCATTCATGGGAGATGAACGTACAAGGAAGAACTGGAGAAGAAAGCTTTTGTGGCTGCTACAACTAGATGTCCAGGTAATATGCAGCAGTTTTACTTTCTGGGTTTTATGATGACACAAAGGATGGCAGAAAACCATAATTTTTGAATACATGTGTGCATGGCTCATGTGGACCAAGATCCCAGCCACACCTGCCATTCCCAGAGGACACCTTCCTCAGCCAAGACCCCAGTCCCCTCGGGTTTCCCCAGGCTTCACACCTCCCAAGCCCTTTACCGTGCTACTCCTGCCTCAGACTGGCAGGATGCCCTTTTGTTCAGCTGGTGCCTGAACCACAGCAGCAGACAGACCTGGTGTCAGGACTAGCAGTCCCACTCAGCTGCCCTCGCACTGCTCCCATCCTGCCTCTGCAGAGCTTTGCGACGATAACCGTGCCAGAAGCCAGAAGTACCGATTATGCCGTAAATCCCCGCGGCAGAGGAGCGGTGGGAGACGCAGTCGCACCCTGCACAGGGCAGCTCTGCTCCCTGCTCAGCTGCCTCTGGGACCGTACCGGCGATAAACGATGGCAGGAACATCTGTCGCCAGTGAGATCTCCCACCTCCTCCCCAGGGACACAGCGTGTCTAGACCAATGTTTAACTCTGGAATGGTTTTATACCTTTTTTTCCTCCAGGCACACACAGAGCTGAATATTTTTGTCAGCGAGATGGCAAGGTCTGAGAAATTCACCTTATGTAGTTTGTGATGTTCCTGCGGGACGCCACTCCTAAGCCCCCTCCAGCCCTCCCTTTCTCCTATTACGACGCAGCTCATCTCTCATCTCAGCCATCACAGTTCAGGGACACCTTTTCTGCTGATCCGAGCCCTGTCTTCCTCAAGGGAGGAAGCTTGTCTTTTTACCTGCCTGCAAAGCACCAGGCATGCCAATGGTGCGACAGAAATAACAGTGTACGAGCGAGTAGCCAAAGGATGATTCAGGCTACAAAGTCCCATGCTTGCTAACTAGAGAATATGATGCTTATTGTTGCCTGGACAACTTTCATTTGGTTCATTCTGTATCTGGTCTAGACCCTGAAAAGAGGAAGGGTCTTCAGTTACAATAAAAAAACAACCAAACAAACAAAAAAAGCCCAGCACGATCTATAGCACAGCTTATCATCACAAGGGGAAAGTTGCATCAGTAACCTGAAATCTGCCATTTTTTAAGTTTGATGAAGTCCCACTTTACAACACAGCAACATTTTAACAGTAGCTCTATCTGGAGGACATCTCCTAGATTTCTCTCCCAAAAGGATCAAGCTAAACAGAGCATTATGCCTGAGCGCATCAATTTGCAATCAGTAGCATTCAAACCCTGAACCTTTACCACCGCATTAATTCAGCGGGACAGAAGGATGTCTCTCATCAGCTAACCGTGAACGCAGAGGGTGTCGGAAGGAGTCAGGGGACCTGCTCCTCTCCCTGTTCCTCGGCACAGCGGCAGCAGCCCGAGTACTGCCTCAGAGCATGTGCTCTCATCAGGATCCCAGGAGAGATGTACCGATGGATGAGAGATGGGAAATGGTAATTTTCAACCGTTTCAGCAAAACCTGCTTGTATTGTCGTCGTACAAAAAAAGGCACTTCTCTAGTCCAAGGCTGACTTCTCACTGCTCTTTGAAAGCAATCAAGGCAGGTGTTAGCAATTCCCTAGCACAGACCAAGTTTTTACAACAGAAAACATCAGACAACCTAAAAGTGGAGGTTGCTTTCAGCACCCCTTTAGCAAGACATAAACAGCTCTGTCAAACATCAACTGCAAACTCATTCCAGGAGACAATCACAAGAAAGCCTCACCTCCCAAACGAGAGGATCACCTTCCGCAAGCGTTAGTACGGTCTCTCTTCAGACAGCCACCAAGAGCAGTCCTCCCACAGACCCAAGTCCCCACACCCACATACATCCACTTAAAGTCCTCCAGGTGAAGCAAGGAGCTATTGCAAAGTCTACTCACCTTTCTACCCAGCTCTTGTAGTTGGGGATGTCCTTGGCGTACAGTAGTTTGTTGGAGGGAGAGTCTTTTCCTAGCTTGTGCTCAGAAGTTGAGCAGGAGTCCATGAATGTCTGAGCCACCACGGATAGGCAGGCATCAGTAATACTGTTCTTGTGAATGTCGAACACAAACTGGGGGTTCTTAATCACATTCACCCAAAAACGTAGAGGTAGACTGAGGGATGAAGGAAACAGGAGTCAGCACCTGAACCGAGCCCTGCAGGGCAGCTGGCACACACATGCCCCTCCAGTTGTGGAGAAGGAGCTCCCCATGACCCAGAGTTGGGCAGGCTGCTCTTCCCAGCACCCCAGGGACGCTAACATCCTGGGGTAAATGGTCACTTCCCTCTGCCCAGCCCAACACGGCCACAGCTCTCCGTGGAGAAATTCTTCAGCACTGCCACCATCTCCAAAGGCAAACCAGGGCAGCGCAGATCTGTGGTTTCTCCAAGGACTCACTCATACTGAAGAGCCCAGCTGAGCCCATGGGTCAAAGCAGGCACGGTCCCCCTCTCTCGCACCAGTAATCCCTTTGCAGGCGCTGTGTGGCATTTCACACAGCTCCCGTGTCGGAGGAGGGAGTTAACTGGACTCCTCAAGGGACTCATTAGCACATTTAACAACAGAGGAGATTTTAGGCAGCCTCAGATGGTGGAAATAAAGCTCTCAGCTGTAGAGGCAGCAGGTCTCCTGGCCAGCCACCGACTGGATGTCTGCTGCATACTGACACACATGCCATCCTCCACAGCTCCATTTCCCAATCCTGCTGCCCATCTCCTCTCCCAGGAGCATCTCAAGGGCCTCTCCCCATCAGAAAGCCTCTCCACTCTGTCATCTCTCAGCACCAACACCCAGCGAATGTGTTTATCTTAGACAAAACACACTTTGCTCCCCAGGACTTTCCTAATGAGGGTACCGGGTGCGTGTACATATTTCACTTGTGAAGGGAACGGCCTCAAGAAATTAGCTCCACACATCGAATTAGCGCCCAGAGATAAGCACAGGCATTAGTATGCAGGAGCCTGCATGCCCAGCCCCTGTGGAGCGGGGCTTTTTTTTTACCTCCTTTGCCTTTCGCTCCTTCTTTTAATATAGAAAGCTGAGTTATAAATCAGTTCCAAGCACTTCCGCGCTCTCACATCTCCATTTAAAAATGTTTCTTTTCCTGCCCTGCTAATTGCCAACAGTTACTGAACTATACAAAAGCAATTTGGCTGCCATTTAACAAATGCCAGACACGGGAACGTACGTACCCGTCTCCAGTAACGGCAGGATCAGAGAGATGAAATCATTGAGGCAGCAGAAAAGAAAAATGCCGAGGGGGGCTGCGGAGCAGAAGCCAACGCCTGCTGAAGCCCCGGCCCCAGCACGGCACTGACGGAAATCTCATCAGCCACTCCGCCCTGCTTTTCAGAGCACGGTGAACAGAGCCAATGGCTCTGCGGGTGAGGTTAGGGAGCACGCACATATGGATTTACGCCGACTTCGTTAGGGCACACTCGGCCGAGCAAGCAACGGGAGGGAGCGTGCAAACACCTTTAGGACAGCTGAGATGAGAATTGGGGCTGGCATCTCCAGAGGAACATGGAGGATAGAGAAGCCTGAGTGGCGTTGGCCCAAGGGGAGATGGGCACAGAGCGCCTGAGGTCCTCAGCCAACTCAGGCTGTCAGGGGGAGCGTGGTGCCTGGGATTTGGGGATGGACGGGCTGACAGAGATTGCATTCCTGGGATTTTTTCTGCTGCAGAAAGGCATGCAAGGGATTTACCCACACCCAAAATACAGAGATATGGGCCTCTCTTGTCCTGGCTCACTTCCAGGGACATATTTCTGCTCCCCGTGGGAGCCCCCACCCCATCCCACTGCCCCTCTCCATTACCAGTTACTCTTCCAGGTGTGCCTGACATCGTAATCATTGATCTGATGCTTATCAGCTTGTTCATCCAGGAAATCAAACATGTACTTGATGGCGAGGGGCAGCGCGCTCCCACGATGTGCTGTGCTGAAGATGGTCTCAAACAGGTCATCCACGAATTTCTGCAGGGTGCCCTGAGGAGGAGAAAGAGAGAAGGGTGGCTCAGCAATGCCCAGCGTCACCAGAGGGAGATGAGCCTTTAACTAAGGGTCAGTTTTTAAACCAATTTCAATTCTATTCCTACCACCTGGAAGAGAAGCACAGTACAGTCTGTGTAACCCTACTGGTTCTCAGTGGTTTATACTGGGAAACAGACACTGCAGTGATCAGATACCTCCTTCACTGCACTATCTGACATGCTAAAAGCACACAAATAAAAACACCGTACAGAACTAAAAACCAAGTGACTGTACATCATATCATGATCTTTTTTGAGTCCCATTAAGGTACCCGAGACCCGATGACAGACACCGCTGAACAAGCCCTTGTCCCACGAGGCAGGAAGCCAAGTCACAGGGGAGATGGCTGAGCCCAGTCTCGGCAATCCTGAGCCAGTACCTTCGGCACAGCCCTCCGCTCCTCTCTAGGGACATCTCAGACACACAGAACCCACCCAGCACTAAAGAAGGTTTTGTATGCGCTGAGGGAAGCAGAACCTGCTGTGATGCCAAATGCCCCGGGTAATTACCCTTCCCACTTCACTGATTTTGCAGCTTTATCCCAAACTCCAAAGAGGATGAGGCGCCTGCCCCAGGGCATCTCTGCTTTGCAGTCCAGCAGCTGCTCAAGGATACAGAGAACAGTAAAAACGCCAAAGGGTGCAAAAAGCAAATCAGAAAATCCGCTCAAAGGATATTCACTGAGGGTTTTGACACACAAAAACATCACCTCCAGCTCAAAAAAGACAGCTGATCCCGTGCTGAAGCAGTGCTTACCACTTTTGGACAACCCAAATCCCCACACTACCCCATTCAGATTTAAAAAGCCAGGTGGTAGCTCTGTGTCTCCGTGCTGTACCTTGGTGGCTAGCAGGCGGGTCAGGTAGATTTCAGAGACCATCTTGCTGCCCCGGTCACCCTCCCGCTGGTCCATGTGGTCGTGGTTTTTCACCAGGTGCCAGAGCTTGGTGCCGCTCTCCAGGTCAGGGGTGATCATGGGGGTCCGCGAGCGCAGGCTGTCGGGGCTGCTGGCTGTCCGCAGCATGCTCTCTGCAAGCACCCAACACAGGGAGACGCTGGTACCCGACCCACCTCTGCCTTGCCTCCAGCTCCTCCACCCCCCTTCCCTCCGCTATGGCTTCAGGGTGCACCACAGCCATCAAACAGGAGGAGCTTGAGGATCCAGCCTCTGCAGTCACCATGGACTGAGAGCTCTGCTGGGACCATCCTCACGACCTGCCGGGCTACCTGCAAGCCCAGCTGAGGTACAGGGGCCAGGACCATCGTGGAAGGATTCTGCAGAGGCCTGCCCTGCTCCCAGCACGCAGGCGGACACAGACGCCTCCTGTGTTGGTCTGAGCTGACCACACTATTCCCTTCCAAACCAAGGCTGAAGCACACTTGCCAGCATGTTTTCTGGGGCCCTCAACTCTGCTCATTTAAGCGCAAAGTACCTCTGTGCCTATTTTAATTAGATTTCAGGAGAATAAAAGGCAAGGGATCCCCTAGCAGCAGCCATCTGACACACGTCTTTCTCCCCAGCATATGATGTTGCAAAGAGAGATGGCTCTGAGGGCATCTGCTCCCTGTCCAACACCAGAATAAATATCATGGTGCAGGAGAGCCGGGGGTTCGGAGGACCTTGTTCACGTGAGCCACAGTTACAATCACCTGCCCTGTGCCTTGGTCTGCCAGCCCAGCCCGGTGCTGCCTCCCCTGCCAGCGCAGCGGAGGATGCCCCTGCGCGCTCACCATATCTGCTGAGGGACTTGGTGAAGGTGGAGGAGTTGGAGATGTTGTACGCCGAGTTCTGCTTGGGCACCAGGGCTACCGAGGAGCCGTCCGTCACCTGCGGGCAGAGAGGCGTGAGCAGGCTGAGAGCCCAGAGAGGCACAGGGGAACAGCCCCACAGCAGGGAGAAACCAGCCCAGGAGGGACGAAGCTACACTGCACCCACCCCAGAGACATCTGTCTCCTGTGGAGGAGACCTACATATTTACTTCTGAGACAGCTATGAGGCAGGGGTCAGAGCAGGAACGCACCAAAAATTTTGACATGAAAATGTGAAAGGTCAGAGCAGGAAACAGCCTCTTTGAGCCCTGGAGATGCCCCATTTAGTGCTTCCTTGCACAGAAGGACCATAACCATGGGGTCCAGGCAATAAAGTGACTGCAGACCTTCTGGCTACACAAGCAGCATGGTCTGGAGAGCCAAGCCGAGTCCTGACCAAGCAGAGCAAGGAGAAGAGATGCTCAAGCTCCCAGCAGCTGGTGACTGCACAGTGCTCTCCACCACGGGCAGCCTTACCTGGTAGTGGGCCAGGGTGTTTAGCCTCTTCCAGTCATTGTCAATCTTTGTGGTGACATCTTCGTCCTGCAGTATGATCCGGGCCATCCTGCCCTGCCGCCACTCTGTCTCCATGAGGGAGAAGGGCTTGTGGTTAGGAGGGGGCTTGGAGTACAAAGCCAAGGCAAGGGTAGGAGCACAGTCAACATCAACAGAACAACCCTCCCCCCACCTTCTGAACCCCAGGACTAATGACTGTCAATATGGTGTTGGGCAAAAGCTGTTTCTAAGTTCTCAGGGAAAGACAGTATCAATTTGACCCTGGCAGCCGTTTCGTTTGCTCCTCTTCATTCTCCTGCCCCTCCTTTAAGAACAGGACTATTAACACTGTTCTACACTATTGCTGGCCTCCTTGGACCTCAGCCCCCTCAAGCCTGCAATCCAGACCACAGCCACAGCCAAGGAGGCTCCTCTCCCCATCCTCTCTACTGGCAGGACCCACACTCTCATGCCAAAGGTCCCCACACACAGTCACTGCCACCAGCACAGCAAAAGTGGACTGGACAAACACAAATGCTCGGTCCTGCCAGGTCCCCTCTTCTGTAGGAGACTGGGAGTTGCCTGCCTTGAATGGGTTTTCTTTGGCATTTCTGCTCTTGGCCACATCCCTGCTCCCCACAAGGAAGCGCTTGGCCTCACTCTTACCCAGGTCCATGTCTCCGGCTTTGGGTCGCTGTGAATAGGGCACCCCCTTGTAGACGGCGTCCAGAAGCTTCTCTTTCACCTGCGTGATGGTGTCGCAGTTCAGCACCTTGACGGGGATCTCCGGGGCGTTCTCATTCTCAGGGTTCACGCAGTTGAGGGTCTGCACAGCACAGGGGGGCAGAAAGACTCCAGTGAGAGGATGTGACACACTGGCTGCAAAGGCAGGTCCAAGGACACGGGGCTACAACCGTCTACAGGCCATGTCTTCTCACCTGCGGGGCCACTGCAGAAGTGCAGCCACATGGCATATTCCTGCTCCCCCTTCCTCTCCACCTCTCTCCCCCAGTCCTCAAATCTCCAACTACTCCAAGAAAGGCAACATGGTGTCAGGGAAGGAATCCTGGGCCAGCAAACCATGCCCATCTGACAGAAACCTGTCCAGCCTGAGAGATGCCTGTGCATGCTCCACACCCCTCCCAACCCCAGCCCAGTGGAGATGGAGGTGGTGAAGAACGAGCTGCAGGATCAGCCAGGGGAAGGGCCTGGCTTATCATTCAGTTGGACAGAGACAACAGCTCATATGGAGGAAGAGAAGTATCTCTTCACATCCTGCAGTAATCTCCAGGCTCTAACATTGATCCCCACCCAACATGAGCCACCAGCTGCTCCACGTAGTATGTGTTCAACAGCATCTCGGGACCTGTATCTGTCAGGGCCATGGGGTTTTGCTGGGAGAGGCACGGAGGGCGATTCAGTTCACGTTTGGCTTTCTCAGGTCCATGGCAAGAGCAAACCTTGCCACACAAAGACCTCATTTCTGACCCTAGCTGAGATGGGCACCACACAGACAGGGGAAGAGGTGCCCCAGGAATGTCGGGGAGAAAAACAAGATCTTGTTAAATAGCTGGACCTAGCAGTCCTGGCAAGCACCAGTATTGGTGAGGATCCTGCTTGCACTAACCAGCATTTTGTAGTCAATCTGCTGCCGGATAAGCTTGTCTTCACTGAGGGAGTACCGAGCCTCTCCTGTGATGGCATCAATGGGTCCCTTCTCCATCTGCTGCTTGATGGCGCAGTAAAGCATGAAGAGCGGTTCCCCAGCACACTCCTGCAGGACAGGGGACGGAGGAGAGGAAGAGAGAGTGGTGAGAAGGTGCTGGGTACCACCTGTGCCTTTCAAGAACCACCACCATGTCAGGAGACTGCTGTGTCCCCGCAGCATCGAGCCCCATACGTGGCTTTATAAAGAGTCTCGAGTCCTTGCTCAAGACTGCAAGGAAGGGGGCACACGCTAAAATTCATCCCGTGGAGGAACTCATTCTCTCTGCCCAAGCCTGCTGGGGGTGGTTCGCTTGTCTATCAACCCCTAGGCTCTGCTTCCCAGAGATTCCAGACACTCCCTGGTGAGTTCTGCTCATTCTACAGGGAAAAAAAAATGAGGTAAAAAGGTCAAATTCATGGCTAGTGAAGAACAGCTTGAGTCCTGGGACTTTGTGTACGCGATATAGTCTATCCTTTGAGCTGGCCCAGCCAAGAGAAGCACCTGAGGACTGGAAAGGGCACGCTACAGCAGGACAGCCTGGTGGCTCTTGCCCAGGGATCACGATGCAGTTTTGGCATCTGCCAGGAGCCCACTCTCACACAAGAGAAGGTCAAAGGAGGTGTCTCCACATGACGGCTAAGCACAGCCAGCCAGATCCATCAGGAAGGAAAAGCAAGAGAGCAACTCCCTGACAACCGTATCCAGCTGACAGAGGGAACCAGGCAATGAGGTTTCCTGCAGTTAAACCATTTTCCACCTACATGTCCCCACGGCCAAACCCCTATAGTCAGAGCCTGCTCTAGCCACCAGCCAGAGCCACGTCAGCATCTATCTGTCTCCCAAGTGGGAAGAAAGTGAGAGGGAAACCAGACCAGACGCTTCCCCTGAAGATGATGGATGCTGGAACGGCAGCAACCTGGGAACAGCAAAGGACCCGCCAAGGTTGGAGCCACCAACCAGCCTGGAGCCATGAGCTGGCGCAGGGGGGCTGGAAGTGGACTCCCCCTTATCACCCAGGGCCCAACCTCTCCCCTGAGCTGCATCCAGATGAGCCCCTCCAGATACAGACATTAGCCCTAAGGGGGAAAATCGGGTATGATGGGAGCAGAGAGGATGGGGAGAAGTCCCAGCAGATTTTACCCCACCAGCCCTCGCCCCTCCCTCCCAGCCGCCTCACAAATAAATCGTACTTTGGTGCAAAGTGCGGCTGCTCTCCCTGTCACCATATGCTGTTAGCATCTCGTTAGCATCTGCGGTAATTAAAGAGACAGCTGCTAACGAGTAGGAACAGGCATACATCATCCCCAGACCTTCCAACAACGTGCCTGTCTTCGAAATTATGTTTCATTTGCAAACTTGGCTTCATTAAGTCAGCTTGGAAAAGTGAGAGACCCAAGGTGGGTGCTGCGCTGCGCATTACCGGCTGCCCGGCAAGGCGGGAGCGCCAGGCTGGCTGCAGAGCTGTGAGCCCCCGGGGACTCCCACGGCACCCCAAGCCCACCCCTCTGGCCGTCGTGGAAAGACTCAAGCTGCTTCTTTCGGTCGCTTGTAAAAACTCCTCGTAAAACTTCCAAGTCTGCAGAAAGGCTGTGGATGGAGGATAGCTTGGAGTGGGACTCCTGCTCACATCTGGCACAGCCGCTCCTGTCTCAGCCCACAGATTTCCCCTCTCCAGGCAAGGCATGGTTGCTGTCCCCCTGCACACCTGCAGCTCTGCGCCCACCTCTGAGGGTCCCCACTGAGAACGGTGGGTTCAGTCCTTCCCACATCGGCAGCCCGGCGGCACTCCAGGCATCGCCTCCTCCGCTACTCAGACACCAGCCGGGCTGATGGGGAACACATTTATTTTTGGATGTGTGGATTAGAGTTGGCCCTATGATGTCCATGGAGGCGTCAGGGGTCCTGGTGATGGGTACATTGCTCCTCCAGCACCACGCGGGCTTTCAGGGGATCCTGCATGCCCAGGGATCGCTCTGTGGCTCCTGGTCTTCTTCTGACCTCTCGGGCACCCTAATGTCAACTGAAACAGCCCCTCTCCCCTGTCCTCCTGGCTCTGTGCATCCTCCATGTTACAGTTTGGCTTCCTCACCTATCCTAAATGTGAGTTCTACCCTTAAAATCCAAAACCTCACTCCCAATCTCACCATCCCCATCAGCTCTTGAAGATCTGAGCCAAGATGCTGCTGTGGGTCTCAGCTCACTGAGCCACTACAGATAAGGATAGTCTAGGGCTTGTCCCTGCCAGAGACCACCAAAATGAACAGGGACTGCAGAGCACATGGCCAGGCAGCTGCCCTGAGATGATCTCCACCAGCTGAGGTACAGGAGGGGACGCCAAGATGGGGACAGGCAGCCCTGCAGACGGAGGGAGGGCAGCCTGCCCCACCCCCACAGCCATGCCCATGCTGCCAGCCCCAACGCACTTCACTCACTGCTGAGGGCCTGAGCAAGGGGGGGGTTAGGGGGGCTCTCTGTGCGAGCCGAGCTGGAGGAGGGTGACTGCAAACAGCCCCACGCACGGCACAACCCTGCCTGCGTCGGTACGTGGGGAGCAGGCTGAGGCAAGCCAGCTAACGCTCAAACTGCCTTATTGACTAGATCTAGCTCATCAGGCACCTAATATCGTGCATTTTTCAGTGCTTGTCTTGATTTATCCCACTCCCTTTCCCCTGGGTGTCTCATTAAGAGTCTGATAAATGCTACTATGGGGTCCCTGTGAAATCACCAGCCCTTGCTGGCTCCCCACGCTGCTGGCCCTGGGCGGGGGGGGCTGTCCTGTCCCTGTCTCCCTCGCCCCAGCACATCATGGCCGCGCGATGCCAAGCACCGAGCCCTGCTCCGGGCAGGTTTGCCGAGAGCCGATCTGGCAGCTGGGCACACGTCCGCCTGCCTCATTTACATGCACGATTACCGCGGTTTGGTGCAAGGCATATGTTTCCCTGCTGGCAAACTGTCTGCTGTGATACCTCTCTATCTACTCCATGGGTTTCTCCTGCTTTTGATGCCACCTGTGATCCTCACTGCCAGCAGACAGGCAGAAACAGCCCTGTGGGTCTCCTCTGGTGGGACTGACCCAGGAGAGGCCATGAGTACATCCTCAAGCCTCTTCCAGTCTAGCTCCAGGGACCCAAGTGATGGAGTTTCAACCACTCCCCCAGGGAGATGATCCCCAGCGTTGCAATCTCACAGCCAGCGGGGTTTATCCAAACCCTCCACACAGGTTTCTGACATGTAGGTGCGTCTAGATCAGACTTCTCTCCTGCTGCCACCACCCAGAGACTGGTGGCGATTTCCCCTGCCAAAGCCATGACTTAGCCAAGGACTTTATAGGCAGGCATTGCCCATGTCCCATCCCCACATCTTTCTGCCCTGCTACTCCTTATCCTTAGACCTGCCCCACACTGACGATGCACCCGGCAGACTCTCTGAAGCGGGACAGGGCTGGACAAGCACAGATGCAGGACAGCAGTGGCACATGAACTGGCCCAAAGAAGCTTCTGAACAAGGTGAACATATCCCTGTGACCTGTCCACAGGGCTCAGCCCAGCCAGGGACTGGCCAAGGTTATCAGGTCCCATGCACAAATGCAATGTCCCCAAACACCACTGTAGGCACACGAAGTCTATGTGCTGCGCTTTGCTCAGCCAAAGCACAACCTTGTCCACTTCAAGGAGCCCTTGGATGAGTTCATCCACAGCAAGAGCTACTCCTACTTGTCCCATTGACCCTGCTAAGCCCAAAGAGCCGTCTGCCAGTGTCCTACCTGATCCCACCGGCCACTGCTGCTGCAGGGGCGGAGGGTGGTCCCACCGAGCAAAGCCCTGGCCTGAAGAGGTACTGGGAGGTTTGACATCTCCCCATGAACAGCACAGCTTTCCTTCTCTCCCACCTCTGGAAAGCAATCTCCACCACAAGCTACAGCTAGATTTTTACAGATACAGGCTATCCCTTGACAGAGGCAAAAAGCCAAGTGCATGTAAGTGATATTATAAATCACCTCTCGTTGACGATCGCTTGAGTTCTGCACAGACTCCCGCTCGCTCTCATCTCTTGACTGGAAATGGTTCAAACCCTCTTTATCTTAATGAGGGATGAAATCCCACAAAAACGGCTGCGTGCCACCCAGCCTCGCTGCGCTGACGCCCAGCAGGATCCCAAGAAACGGCTCTGCTGACTGACAGACCTGCAGCAGGACTGCAGGCACCGTTCATGCTGCCGGTGTCATCCCAACGCAGCAGCAGGACCGAGCCGGGGGTCCACAGGCTAGAGCTGAGGCTGTGTAACCCCCACGGCTGCTGGTGTGGCTCTAGCAGGTGAAGCACCGGTGCTGATGGAATAAACGTTCTCGATACGGGCTGGATGAACCAGCGCTAAAAGCAGTCCTTATGCTTTGGCATCCTCTTCTGCTACCCTGATGAAATTGGGGAAAAAGGCGAATTCAGGCGAATGGGTTCTGCACCCTCATGCACGCATGGTGGAGAGAGCCGTGTCCCTGGCTGCCAGCAGGCCCCACAGGGCGTCCATCCCCACCGGGGCACCTTTTGGAGGGGAAGTAGCAGCAGAAGTGGAGATGCCTGGAGGAAGCGATTCCCCTACCATTGAGCCTCCGTGTGAAAGCAATGAAGGAAAAGCACCAGCATTACATCAAGAGTGCAGCACACCAAACTACAGCCCAAACAGGCAGAAATATCCTTCGATCACAGTCATGCCTACAGAAGAACCAGCTCCTGGCGCTTTTTCCTCCCAAGTTATGCAAGCATAGGCAAGGAGGGAGGAGTGGGGACCACTCCGAAGGTATTCAAGAATCAGCTGACTTGTATCAGGTTTATCCTTTCTCCAGGCACTGTTTTTAAGAAGATCTCAAACCCACTACACATTAAGAAATCCAAGTCTGAATTTCATTTCTCAATCTCAGATATTTCCCCAAAAGGAGACCCAGAATCACTAATCACATCTCAGGAACACAGGATGGGAACAGAGACCTGGGAAGCGACCTCTGCTCCGGGAGGGAGCGGCAGTGCTCAGCAGCACATCAGCCCAGGCTTTGGGCACCATGCTGCCCGTCCCAGCGAGGCAGGAACCAACCCTCTGCCCGTGCGGGGTTGCCCTCCCTTCCCAAGCTCACCTTCAGAAACTTGTACAGCAGAAATGTGAACCAGTTTGTCAGCATCTTCTCTGCCACGGACTCCGTTCTGTAGGGAATGCAGGGAGAAAAGCTGTCAGCAGAGGATATTAAAGGTCTTTGATCTCACCCGTTGCCACCTCAGCCTTGGACTGTGGCTAAATTATTTTTTGGCTTCAAAAGGTCACATCTGGCAAGGCAGGAGTCTCGAAGCGAAGGGGCACAAGCAGACAGCAAGAGCTCTAGTGCAAAGCCTGCCCATCCGCAGGGCTGAGCCACAGCAGCCCCCCAGGGCAAATTGGTCTCCAGCGTATTTGGAGAACCGGAGAGACCCAGGCATGACCTTGTCCCATGGGGAGTCTCGCTCAGGTGATGATCAGCTCTCTGCTTCTCCCTGGTACCTTCTCCTTTGATGCAGTTTGTTTCTTCCATCGTGTCCCATTGGAACGAGGCAGCTCCCTCCACGGGAGGATTGCATGAGACACCTAAGCCAGGTAAAATGTCACCAAGTCTACCTCAAGCTCCCAGTTAAAGCACAACCTGAAGGGAAGAACTGAGGCTGCAAAGCAAAGTCAGATTCTGACCCACATTCCCATGACAGGAGCACCTCCGCTGGCATCCCACATGCCCGATCTAGCTGGAAGTCCCTCTCCCCACCTGGGAGCTGCTGCTGACTTCTGCTCTGGCAATGCACCCAACATCACTATTGCCCTGACACAGTCCCACCGTTACTGGGTGACATGGAACTTCCCTGCAATCCCCAAAGCAGCCCTTGATCTCTACAGTCTCAAAGCCCAGGACCCACAGCAGAGCAAGAGGACAATCACCACCAATACTGGAGAGATAAAGAAGAGTTTTCCCCACCAGTCTGTGTAAGGTCTGCTCAGAAGAACTGCTGGAGGAAAAGGCACCTGGTTCCTGGCACTCAGCGATGGTGATGGTGAAGCTTTAGGATGCCATGATCTGCACCCTCACTTCTCTCCGTGCCCCTGCTCTTGGGACTGAATCTGGGTGGCTTTTGGGCAGGGACACAGAGCCCTGCAATGCAGAGAAGGCACCGGTCCGCTGGCACATGGCCTTGGGTAAAGCCACTGCCGGATTTATGTCTGGAGACTTTGATTCCGATACGGTTTTGGTCAAACTTATCCCCAGTACTAATTCAGCCAAGAACAAGGGGATTAAAGGAGGAAGGAGTAACAGCAGTGGCTGGAAGCTTCAGCTGTTTTCCATGTACCTTTGGCGTACAGTGCAAAGACACTGTGCCAGGCTTGGGATTTAACCCTTTCCTGCATACATGGTGGAAATCCCGGGTCTCTGTGTGTCTCCTCAGAGTGGGGTGGTGATCTGGAATTTTGGAGTGAACAATAATGCTGGAACCACCTGCTCCAAAAGGAGTTTAAAAATGGAGCTGTGCCTCTCAGCTTTTGGAGATGCAGTTGAAGGAAGCAGCCAGAACTGCCTTGAGAAAACCTATATATTGTCCTTAGTTTCCTAAAGCATGGCTGAAATCCAGACTCCATTGTGCTCCAAAGCAGCATGGCAGGGAAGGCCGAGGGGAGTCCCCCGTGTCTGCTGGGGACCATCATCATGCAGCATGTGCACAAGAGGGAGAGCAGCATCCCGCAGGGTGGCTGTGAGATGTGGTGGGTCCGAATAGGACGTGAGGACCTCGGGTTGGTGGGACTGCAGCCAGGATGTGCCGCATCAGCAGAGCAGAGGGACAGCCTGGCACCGAGGGAGCTGAGGGTGACACAGGAGTCAGGCAAACTGTGCAGCCCTACAAGCGCAGCTGAACGTGCCTGTCTCTGCACCACAGCCTGGTCTCGCTGCCGTAAGATTAAAATTGTTCTTAATGTGTCCATTATTTTTGAAGTGGTTTTCACTCTCTCTAAAGTAAAAATGCCAGCCAGCCCCCCGACCCTCTCCAGTTAGGCTTCTTCAGCTTGTCCACCCATTAATCATCAGATCAGTCACTCGCAAACACAGATGCTCCTCAAAGCACAAGCAATACTAGTAACTCACGAACGTGGCTGCATTCCCCTTGCACCAGGGGAACGGGCACAAAGGGCTTGATTCAAGAGACAAAATCCAGAAGGAGCCCGAACCTCAGAGCCACCAGAAAGAGTCCCACTGCCCAATGCCACACACCATTCAACAGCAACGCCATGCCTGGCAGGCGGGACAGGAGCAGTTCCCGGTGGCCAGATGGCCGGGGTAGGAAATCCACTTTGCCAGAGTTTATTCAAGCTGACTCGGGGTGGTTGAGTCCCTTCCAAGGCTTTCTCTCATGCTAATGGGGCTTAGCCCTTTTTTCCCTCCCTGGAATAGCACAGCTCTCCTTAAACCATTAGGGGATGGCAATATCTGAGCCTCCAGAGGAGGGAAGCCTTCCTGCGCCCTGCCAGGAAAGATTAATCCATCAATGGGAAGAAAAAAGGGAGAAGGAAAGGGACATGGGGAGAAAGCCAAGGGAAGGGGTGGACTGAAGCTATTCAGCAGACATCCTTGCCCTGTCCCCAGACCAGGTCCTCCACTGACAAGCCTGTAACACTCATCTGAAGTGCCACCACCCGGGCTCCGTCATGTTTGTCTTTATCCGCGATAGAGCCAGATGCCACAGCAACCAGGGGATTATCCAATAACAAAATAAATAACAGCTCTCCCCAGTTAGATCAATGTTAATCCAGTTGCCCTGGGCAGTAAGCACACTCTCGCGCCCAACAGCAGGGCTAATCAAAAGGACGGAGAAGCACAGCCCTCAGCACCGCTTGCTCCGTGCCGCAGCTGCAGGAAGAACAAAGTCTCTTTAAAGATCATTCAGGGAGGCACGAGCAAGATACCGGCCAGGGGACCCCATCCCTGTCCTAAGCCTTCTGCAGCTCCACCTGCGACGAACCCCCAAACTCCGTGGCTGGGGACCAACAGTCCTGGGCTGCCAGCTCTCGCCGCACCAGTGCGGGCTGGGCTCTGCCTCCTCCATGCTATTCCCACGGCTCAGCCACTGCAGCTGCTGGCCTCCCTGCACTGTCTTTTATTTATATTTTATTGATTTACTTCCTTCCGGAGTTTTGCTCTGATGGTAGTGGCTTTGTGATGCTCTGAGAGACCCAGGAGCTGGAAATACAGTCTAAATATTTCAGTGAAGCCTGGTGTCATGGAGGGACAGTGAGAATGGAAGAGCCTAAAGATGTGCTCAGGGTACAGGGATGGGGGACAGGGGTTGGCATCTCCAAGACCCACCCCTCTCCTGGCCAGCCACAGGTCTGCACTGCACTCTCTCTCTGGCACATCGCTAATGAGGTGCTTTGAGAAACTAAGGGCACCCTTGTAATGTGATAAAAGCAGCAGAGAGAATAAGAAAGCAATGTGCCTGAAGAGACTGTCTGAGGAAAGGCAGCAGCGATGTAACTGGGACCAGTTCACATCTGTGCCTTCTCCAGGCGTCTCCCCAGGGCCAGGCACACAAAACCCAACAGGCTTCCTCTGGTTTGGCATGCCATGAACATGGGTTGATGTTTGAAAGATGCTCTGGTTTTCTTGAGCCTTCCCAGTGACGTGCCAGCCCCGTGGCTCTCAGCCCGGAGGCTGGTGGCACCAGGCTGGTGGAGGCGGAGATGAGGAGGCATGGCACAGCGTGTGAAGGGAGAAGGCAGCAACGCAGGGCCTCGAGCTGGGCTGGTGGAGCTTATTAATTGTTTTTGTTCAGCACTTGGTATATCTTTCAATATTCAGCAGCCCGTGATGAAGGAGAGCTCAGAGCTATCGTTAAATATTGATGGGCCGGGCAGATTCACGGCAGGGCTTGGCAGGCTGCCTCCTGCTCGCGCTCCCCCCCAGCCCCGGCGAGCCTCCCAGCTTGCGAAGATCCGCTTGGCTTTCCCAGGAAAACCCCCATGCGCCCGGCAAGGCGGGCAAGCCCCAAGGAGTCAGCGGGAAAGGAGGACTCCTGCCTGCTGCCAGCCCGCCAAGGCACGCATGCAGCAAGGCAGCTGCCAGGCCAGGCGAGAGCCATCCCACATGCCGGGAGGTGTGGGGACCGCCTGGTCACCCGGAGAAGGGAAGGCAGGTGGGAGCATCGCTGCGGTGACACACAACAGCGCCCGACTCCAGCGTGCATCCTCCCTGCACCAGCTTACGCTGCCAGCAGCTGCCAAGCATCTTGCTCCCTCCTTCCCAGACAACAAGAACCTGCACGGGCAAAACCAGAGCGAGAACTTCCGGTGGGCAGCTCCTGAGCTGGCTGGTTCCAGGTGGCCCCACAACCCTCTCTCATACTTGCAAGCAAACAGGCAAGGAAATGCTTCACCACAGACCCAGCGCAGACGTTGCCAAAGCCAACACCAAAGCCATCCCTGATGGCATCCCTAAAGGACACCAGCTCACGTCCACACACTCAGAAGAGCCTGGGCACTGTCCCACAGCTCTGACCTCTCGGATGGACACTCACCTCCGCAAAAGAAGCTTGGGGTGGTTCTTACTCTCCAGATTCTTCTCAATGAGGTCAGAGAGGAGTTGCTTCAGCACGCCCGTGGCGTACTCCATCTCGCCCTGCAGCGCTGTCATGATGAGGGAGGCCACATTGCCGCGATCCCGCATGGAGAAGCTCCGCTGAGCCTCCAGAGTGCGAATGAAGGTCAGCAAGAAGTGCTTCTTGTTCAGGAGCTGCCCAAAGAGGGTCAAGGACTTCTCCACGTTCGCCTGGACCTGCAAGGACAGAGCAAAGCTGGGAGATGGGCACGAGGGGGAGGGAGATAAGAAGAAGGTGACTGGGTTGCACAAGACCCTGGATTCACCCTCCTCCCCAAGAGGAAAAGGTGAAAAAGGGTCAAAAAGCAGCTGGATTTGCTCTCTCTGTACTACCACAAGCTTCCTCTTTGGCGATCAGCCTCAGTTCCCTCCAGAAGTATTATCTGGTTTGTTATATCTCAGCATCAGGTTAACAGTCTCAGGGCATCAATGCATACATACATACATACATATATATATATATATATATATAAAAAAGCATACACTTCCATACAAAGACTCTCTCCCACGCATGTGCAGGCACATACAGGCACTTCCCTCTCATAAACAAACTCTCTTTCTCTCCCAAACACACACACAAATTACAATTTTCAATTTCAGCTAACAAGCAGCTCAGTTCCCACCCAAGTCGCAGCAACATGTGCTTCGGGTATGGCACAGAAAGCAAACAAAGCCACAACCCTGAGCTCCACCAGCAGCAAACCCGCCTGGCTTTTGGGGGCTTGATTTCAGACAGGGAAGCAAATAGCAGAAACCTGGCTCTGCCCTGCTCCAGACACAGCCTGAAATATTCCCTCTCCTCTTCAGACATTTGAAGGTGTATTTCTGGCCACATCTGGCCACGCAGGACCCAGCAGGGATTGGGCTGGGATGCTTTCATCCCCACACTGCCGTTCTCAGCCCAGCTCTGGTCAGCCCCGACCACATTTCTTATCAGAAATGAATATTTTTACAGTGCAATGCTTTCCCATTAGAAAAGATGGCTTCCTCTGAATAAAAGCCTTGTTGTGGTAAAACGTCAATTTTAATTTTCCTTTTTTTCACCCCTTTGTCTTCCTGATTGGGAGAATAAGTGAAAAATTTAATTTCATGTCGATATTTGGAGACAAAACAACACTTTTCATTTCAAAACACCAACTCAAAAGGAAGAACAGGGTTTTGACACATCAAATCATTTCATTTCAATCAAAACTTTGGATCGGCACTCTTCTGCTCAGCAAAATTCCTCACTGTTGTCATTTCCCCCTCCAAAATACTCTTTCTTACTCGACAAAAAACCCTCTTTCCCACCTAGTCCTTGTCAGTTCTGCGACATGAGCCATCAAGTGCCACCATCACCCCCATCACCCAAGCGAGCGGGGACGCCTGCCCCAGAGCATCCCAGAAGGGTGATGCGGGAGTGACAAACCCTGTCTGCCCCACCCTCGGGGTTCCTCTCGCGGGCACCACTCCAGCAAGCACATGGCTCAGTTTCCCTTAATGCAGGTCAGAGGACAATGTCCTGCTAGGAACAGAAATGCTTTAAATTACGGTTTCCCAGAGTTCCTCCCTCCAGACTACACGGGGACCTCGATGCGATGATGCTGGTAACTCAGGCTGATGCCTGAGGTTCAGCAGCATCGGCTGCTCCCTGCGGGGACACAAGATGCCGGTTGCTTCCTCAGCATGGGAAGACCCGAGAGCCAGCTGGAGCGCAGCGGCTGCACTGCAGACCTACCAGACCCACCAGTATAACCAAGGCAGAAGGAGACGTGCTGCATCCCACCCCTCCACGTTGCTGGCACTTTTGCAGCCAAGACCAGGCAAAGGAGACCATGGGCCGAGAGACTTTCTCCCTTCAGCAGAGCAGCAGTATCTTGAGAAGATGGAAAACGGGTCCTGCCTGACAGAGACCATCCCACTGGAGCCTTGGCAGGGAGCACGGGGGGACATGACACCCCCATCACACACAGCACGGCAATGCCTGAGCTCCCCCCACGCCTGTCACCTCCCTGGGCCCCCGTATTTGACTTGCTGATCATTAGCAAAAATGAATGAACAATGCCAAATTAAATATTTAATCAGGCTTAAATTCATACAAAGCAACAAACCTCCCACCCAAAACCTACGGAGAAAGGGAGCGGGTACCAACAGCCTGGTGCTCGCTGCGGATTAGCGTGTGCGTGAGCAAGCGCCGTTTCCTTCCCATCACTTACAACAGCTAATGTTACACGCTGAGTGAAGAGACAAATAAAAGCAAACCTGATTAAATTATATGAAGCTTACACAACTGTAGTTGCTTTATTTAATCTCTTTTGGCGATTTTTTTTTTTCCCTCCTTTGCAACTTAACCCCTTGTTTCCCAGGCCAGGCTGAGCTGGTGCGCTCTCTTGAGTGGGATTTTTTTGAATTAGGAGCTGGAAGGGAACAAACTCCCACCCAGCCTGCTGTGGTCAATGCAAAATTCCTCCTCCAATACCCTTTTGGATACCCTTTCCACCCCTCTCTCCTTAGGAAAAACGCTTAAGAGCAAGAGCAGAGGTGAGAGGAGAGCCAGGCGTCTGCACAGACAGGAACGGCTGTGCCCCTGGGAGGGCTACGCTCACGCCTGCTGCGGCTCTGAGCATCCAGAAACCCGAGCTGCAAGGGGAAATCCATGGAAACGGGGGTCTCTGCCGTCCGCCCTCGGAGCTGAGCTGGGATTAGGGACCGGGGAAGGAGGGCGGGCAGAGGGCCAGGGCCCCGCGCTGTAGCCATGCTGGCGTTCCACACCAGCACGTGCACTTGCAGTCGGTCAGAGCTTGTTGCGTTGTAATTAGTGAGCGTGTATCTTGCACCAGGGCCGATTACTTCTCCTAAATACATTGTGAAGCCCACGTCAACATCAATTACCATGCAGGGTCACCAGCGAGGGGAAGCTAAGGTCACCCCCCTCCTTTCTCTAATCAAGAGCGGTCTCGGCAGCCCAGCAAAGGAGAAGCCAATTGCTGTGCAATTGCACGCGTGAAATTAAACAGAGGTGGGGAAGCTGGGAGAGGAGAGGGGGCTGGTTTGGGGAGCAGGGGAAGGATGCCAAGGATGGGCTCTGCGTGGGGAAACGGAGCCAAGCGAGAGGCAATGTCGGACAAGCCTGCTAGAAACGAGCAGCCGGTCAGGCATCAAACAAACCCAATTGAATAAAGCAAGTGCTGTAGAAAATGACAGCAGCAATGATATTAATATAAATATTGATATTAATGTTAGAGAGCACAGTAACTGTTCAGCAGCAGGTCCACATTCACGTCGGCTGCCACGCGGCGAGATGCTCTTTGCCACACCAGCATCCGACCAAAGCATCTCTCCAGCCTGATGCTTGTGGCACAGGGACTCGTGCAGGGCCCCAGGCAGGGGCACAGCCCCAGTGTGAAACACTACAGACACAGACAGACAGAACCACACCTCCATCTCCTTCAGCACAGGATGATCTTCTATCCCCGGGAAGAGAACCCGCATGGCATAGGTGCGGTAATCCAGAAAGGGGATGCCAGCCCCATCCAGGTCGTTGGTCAGTTCGTTAATGTCAGTCTGCAGCTCAGCGAAGGCTGGAGTGAGAAAAGCAGAATTAAGCAACACATCCCAGAGTCCCAGGGCACAGCATCGGCACCCACCAGCACCCCATGGGTGGGACCCCCCAAGGCATGAATCAGCTCCACATCCCTCCCCCCGCAGCAGGCTGTGATTGCTGTCCCCACCTCACAGACAGAGACACTGATCTGCAGACAGTGGGGATGACTTCCCCAGAATAAATCGAGTGGCAGATCGGGGAAGAGGACTGCCAGGTCCCAGGGGGCTCAAATCCCCCCTCCTCAGCACTTGCAGCCTCCCAGGGATGCTGGGGGCAGCGAGGGACGGCAAGGCTTGAACAAAGCCAGAGCTTCTTGGGGGAAATGTTAGCCTAAACCACAAGAATGTCCTCGTTTCTTTTTGACCTAAATACTATTCGAGAGAAGAGCTTGAACACACCCACCCCAGCACCTCCCGATCCAAGCAGAGGCAGCTGCGACTCCCAGAGGAATGTGATGGGGGGGGGGTGTCCTGAACCTTTAATTGCACCTACAGGGAAAAGCTGACGGGAGAGGAGTCCTGGAGATGCACCAGGGAAAGGGGTTGAGGGGGGAGAAAACCCTCAGAAAAATCAAATTAACGGCACTTTAAAGGGAGCTGAAAGCCAAGCAGAGGACTGCAGGCTCGTCAGCCTGATGAGAAAAAACAAACCGTCAGCTTGAAAAGCGTGCTATCTTATCTGTAACTAGTGGGACTAGAAAAGAGAAAAGGCAGGGAAGAGATTGTGCCTTTTAATTAAAAGCAGATCCTTTTATCTGCCAGCTGTGGAAGACAAGACACCATCCTCTCCACCAGCTCCCTCCCCTCTCCCTGTCACCAGTGCCATCCGCAGGCATGTGCAGGGATGGGGATTTGGGGGAGGAAAGGGTTTGTCTTTCTTTCCCCTTTTTAATATCTTCTTTTGGGTGCCTGCTCCATCCACAGCGCCTGGGCTTGTTGTGGCTGTGGCTGGCAGGGTCGGGGCCTTGGGAGCCAACTCTGGGGGATAATGGGCAATTAGGTTTTATCAGCAGGATCATACAAGGAATTGTGTCCAATTTCACAGCATCCGTCTGTCACATAACGAGAGACCGACTGCCCACTCACAGGCAGCCCTCGCTACCCTCCTTGCTCTCTTTTCTCCCATTCAGAGAAATGGAGGGGAATTCCTTAACTGGAAAAATCCCCAGATCCCACCCAAAATGAGTTCACTTCCTCTGACAAAGCAGCTTTGTCCATTCCCATTCCCGCTCTGGAAGGCAGCGTGGAAAGGGTGGGGGCACTCTGAGCCTCAGGGTAGTACAGGACCCTCCTAGACGCCCAGGTTAGCAGCACAGGGATCCCTCACCCTCTTTGCACTCCAAGGCCACCCGGGACTCCAGGTTGTCCATCTGCAGCTGGAGACGTTTCAGGGTCCGGTCAGCATCCCGGGACTTGCGCTTGTAGGCGATGAGGACGATGATGATGATGAGGAGGAGCAGACCACCTCCGCCACCGATCCCGATGATGGCAGGCAGGGTGAGCAGGCTGTCTGAGTAGATCTGCAGCGTCCCTGGGGAGAACTCGAACCCTCCAGCCTTGATCTGCACCATGGGGGGGAAAAAAAAGAAGCCAGTGTCAGGGGGCATGTGCCCAGGGCAGCCCTTCCCACTGTGCCCGCTGTGCTGGGAACTGGGGGCTGACTCCCAGCCCATGGAAAGAAGGGTGCGGAAAACCACAGGGATGGCAGGAGCTGGTACGGAGCAGCACGGCGCACTTTAATGGGATGCAGGACACACGCTGCCGGTGCGCGTGGAGCAGGCAGAGAGTTTGATGTCTCATTCAGACAACATTACAATAACAGATGGGATGTGAAGCGAGTTCCCCCCCGGGTGGGGAGACTCGGGGGGACCGCGCTGGGTCCCTTTCAACCTGGCAGGGTCCTGGAGCGCAAGCACCGCTGTGCTACAACCCCACAAACAAAGGAGCCTTCCTTACGGCATGAGCCGGCACCAGGGGGAAGGGGTGGGAATCCCCCCGCCTTGGCACCGGCTGCGCCTTGGCACCCAGCAGGGAATGGCAGCTGTTGGCAGGGCCAGCCAGGGCCACCCAGGGCACAGGGATGCCTGGCCGAGCATGCTGAGGAGGGGACGAAGTATTTGGTCCTACCAAACACATAACTACGGAGAGCGATGCCGGGGGAGCAGGCGCCTGAGGGTGCTCCTCCACGTGCACCGACTATCCGGTCCTCAGCCAAGTGTGAGCACGCAGCCGGGCCAGCGTCGGGATAAAGACTGAACCTCTGTGACACGAGAAGCAAAGGCACCAGCGTCGACATTTACCGTGACTTTGTGCTGGCCAGTGAGGTTGGGCGACTCGCAGAGGAGCTGGGTCTCGGAGACGGTCAGGGTGCAGGGAGTGTCTCCGATCAGCACCGTGTAGTTCAGGCGGGAGTTACCAGCAGCCGGCGGGAGCAGGTTCCTGCCCTTTGAGGGAACAGGGAACAGATTGTCAGTTCTCATGCAACAAGAAATGCTTAAAAAACCCACTGTAAAGCAAATTTGTGCTCTCACAGGGCAGGAATTTGACCCAGGAGAGATAAAAAGCCACGTCCACCCAGGGACACATCCCTACCACTCTGCCCCCGGACGCACACTGCCTTACCTTCAGGATGAGGGGAGAGCTGGGCTTCAGCTCCAGCATCCCCGTGGGGCTGAGCGGCTCGAAGACCGGGTCTGGGTAGTACACGAAGTTGGTGGTGTTGACGATCAGCAGGGCCTGGACATTATCCATGATGAAGCCAATCTCATCCGGGCGATCGCCGACCTCCGGAGGGCTCCGCTCGGGGTTGTCGATGGAGGGCGCGTAGCAGACCATGGTGGTGTCGTTGTAGACAGTGCAGTTCTGCAGGAAGCATGGACTTGAGGTCAGACCCGGCTCCCGACAGAGAGGTCGGGATCGGACCCCACACGGATCTCCTGCAAGCAGCAGCTCTGGACATAGCATTTAGACTCAGGATCTCCTGTCCTGTGCCATCACATCAACAGGCACCACATCCTGCCCCTGGGCAGAGACAGACTCGTGTCTGCAATAGATGTCCAAGGGGTTGCAGGTGGGAGGTCACTGGGGACGGGCTCTTTCTGTCACTATCCTGCAGACCCCCCACAAACCTTCCAGCATTTTTGCACACTCAGATCTCAACCCTGTCCTGGCAGCACCTGGCTGGAGGCTCTGCAGGGAGATTGGTGCCTATCTTTGGGTGGCAGCCCCTGGACCTCAGCCCTTCCAGGCCATCACACCTGACGGGGAAGCTATGTGCTTTCTGCCCTGCACTGCAGAGGGATGGCATCCCTCCACCTTGTTCTCTGCCCCTAGCCCCAGCCAGCACCACTTACGTTCTCCCTTTCAGAGCTGCAGTACTTGGCCCGGATCCTGGGCTCTTTGATGGTGGCCAGGTTGGTGCCGGTCACAGTCAGCAGCGTCCCACCACTAGAGACACGGAGACAATAGGTTAGCAGACGCAGCTTGGCACTGGGCCCCCACTTCTGGGAGGGAAGTACCATCCTCACCAGCCAGACAACCATCTGCCCCAGTTTGGGGGAACCACAATGCCCTGGGGATCTCTTATCCTCCCAGGTGTCACCTCAGCCAGCAGGATCTGGCATTCATCACCATCAAATCATCTCAGCTGACCCAAGGGCCAACTAGAGGCATAAAACTTGCCTAAGTAACACTAACATCGCACGCTGTGTCTGGGTTTGGGGTCTGAAGGCAGTGCGCAAGCTAAAGGAGGCCAGGCATCTGCAACAGGAAAGCATCCCAAGGAGGGAGAGGTCCTCTGTGCCACCTCCTTCTCCAGCATGCAGGCAGTGGGTGGCAGGGCAGGCTGAGCCTTGCCAGGTTTTCTCCACGGCTTGGTGTTAAAAGCCCTGCCATCCCGGAGAGCTCGGCCATGCCCCTGGGGAGCTCGCTCTTCATCAACACCCTGGGGAAGGTTTCCCTTGGCGGCAGCACTTAATGGATTCCTTCACCTCCTCTCCAGCCAATTCAAACCTTTTAGAAAAATATGTAAACATTTCAAAAAATCCCCCGATGGGAAATATTTTAATTTTATTCGCTGCTGCCAAATGTCAAGCTGAAATTAAGCAGATCCAAAGCGCTCTTTGCTCTTGCCCCCTGCCAGGCTGAGCACTGCAGGCCAGGACTTAGCAGCACCCCGGTGCCAAGCCATTGCTCACGCTCCTCTCGCCACATCTCTGGAGCACGGCCCGGCGGCTATCGCAGCAGCACTGGGATGTACCCATCAAGGGGGGGGATCCGTGAGGCGAAGAGTCCCCCTGCATCCCACAAGCTCCACGCGGGCACCCCACAGGTCACCTGTTGATGCTCCACTCGGGATCGATCTTCTGGATGGTGGGGTCCTCCGTGTAGTTGTACTTCACCTCCGGGTTGCTCAGCTCTGCCCGGTTGATGTTGATGAGGATGGGGGAGCCGCCGGGGGTGTGCCCAGGGGGGGTCCTGCACCGGATCTCGCGGGCGCTTCTCCTGGGGCAGAAACGCACAGCCCGTCAGAGCCCGGGCAGGAGGGAGGCGAGGGGGGCCGGCGGCGGCCGATGCTGCCCACGAGCCCCCTGCCCCTCTCCCCTTCTGAAACTCCCATGGGCAGGGTGGTGAAGAGAGAAAGGAGGAAAAAAAAAAATTAAAAAACCCTACAAGAAATGAAACAAAAGGCAGCCAGGAAAGGCTGAGCAGCTCCTGAGCGTTCCCATCGCGCGGCTGCTGCAAACAGCAGCGATTAGGGCTGATAACCAGTAATTACCACAGGAAAATATTTAAAGAGCCGCTCCATTATCATCCCTAATCTAAAAATTATCCACTTCATGCCTCAGGGCTTTGTGCTTTTAGAGAAAAATCTACGTTCTTTGGGCTCTTCCTGCAGCCCCTGACACACAGAGGTTTCAGGGGGAGACACCTCCATCCACCCATGGGGTTTGGCACCCGGGGTCCCTCCTGGCTCCCCAGCGTGGGCTCCTAGCCGCTGCTCTATCTGGGGGTCCCGCTGCCTCCGGAGGTGCCCGTCACTCATCCTCCACCACCCTCCAAGCCCCTCACCATGAAAAAGCGCAGGGCCGTCCCCCGATGGTCACAGAGACGTTGCTGCCAGCGTTGAGGTGGCTGCCTTCGATGGCGATCCAGGTGCCACCGGAGAGAGGACCCCGGGCTGGGACCACACGGGAGAAAGTGGGCGTCTGTCAAAGCAAAAGAGCATCCCTGGTGTCAGCCGGACTGGTGACCAAAACCTGCGTCCCCAGGCAGCCCCGAGTGGCTGACAGGGCTGCAGAGGAGAGGGACCCGTGGAACAGTGGAAGTCTTGGAGAAATTCAACCAGCATGACTCAGCACCTGCCCAGAGCATCCCCGTCTGCCTCCCAGGAAAATGATGGCCGATTTTCCAACTCACCCAGAAAACCACCCAAAACCACCCGGCATCACCTCCCTCCAGCAGTGCCACATCAGTCCCCCGACACGGGGCTTACCACGAAGGTGAAGCTCTTGGGGGACGTGGCCCGGTAGCTGGGCGAGCAGTCACGGATGCACACTTCTACCCGTGCCTCGTGGACCTTGCTTGGGCTGGCATCTCCGATTTCGCACACAATCCTACGGGATGTGGGGAAGGAGCCCTCAGTGTCCCAGCACTGAGATGCTCCCTGTGCCATGGTGGGGATGGACCAGCTTCAGAAAGGGGCAGATCTGGTGCCAAGCAAGGGTCCCAGATGTCAGCAGCGTTCATGAGAAGCCAAGGCAGTGGGTTGTTGGCCCTGGGGGCAGCTCCCCCAAAGCCTTTGGGCTCCTCCCAGAGTGACCACAACCAGCAGGTACTTCTCTCCCAGTCTGGCCCAGTCAGCCCCACGTCTTCTGCAGCCATGGGCAGCCCTGACCCTCACATACCAAGGTGACCTGGAGCACACCCACCCCTCGCCAGGCACTTACTGCTCAGCGCTGATGTACTCGCTCTCGATGGGGATGCACAACACTTTGCCGACTCGAACACCCCAGCGAACATCTTCAAACTTCAGGCCCAGGTTCTCGCCGGTGATGGTCAGACGGGTACCTCCTTGCCTGGGGCCGGTCTCGGGGGACAGCTAGGAGGGAGCACAGCCCATCAGCCGAGGGAATGGAGCTGCGAGGACGCCTCGCTCGGGCAAGCTGCAGCCCGGGCAGCCACAGGATGCGTGTTACTACCCCCTGAGCAGCGAGAAGCAGACGGGTGATGATAAACACCAGAGCGTCTGCAAGGAGCCCACAGAGTGGGAAAGACCTCTCAAATGACAGCCACATCCACAAGCCCCCCTAGGAACAAGCCAGGAGATGCCAGATGTGTCCAAGCAGAGGGCTGGGACTTGGACAACCCATTGCAGATGGAGCCGCCTTGCAGGTGACAAGGACACGGATGGGAAGGAGAGAAGGCAGCGTCAGCCACGGCTACAGCTGAGCCGGCAAGGAAGCACATGAATCTGCGTCCCACGTACCCAGGGATGAGGTCCCCATGTCCAACACGTCCTCAAAGCATCTCCACCAGGTTCCTGCACACAGCAGGCAGTGAGGAGAAGGGTTCCTCTCTGCCAGCAAACCCTGTGCCAAGGCTGGCTGGGAAGGGAGGGCACCTCACGCCGGCGCTGCGCCTCATTTACCAGGATGATGCCCATTAAAGCGGGCAGGTGTGGCCTGGCAGACGGCGCGGGATGAGGGATGAGCGCAGGCACGGGCCCACTGCTTCCTCCAGCCAGGCAATTACGGGCGGTTTTACACCAGCGCTCGCCAGCCCCGGGGCCCAGCGCCCACCTGCAGCACTAACCGGGATGGACGGCAGGGCTGCACGCCCCGGTGGGACGGGGACAGAGCAGGGCAAGAGGCAGCTTCAGGCAGCAGGCGAGGGAGAGACGCAGGCTGGGTCAGTCTGGGGAGAAGGTGTATCCTGACCCAGGAAAAGGGACTGTTTCGTTGGAGGTGATGCCCTCCTCTGCCCGTGCTCCCGCAGCACCAGGAGGCATCTCTGCCAGCACCGAGCCCAGCGCCAGGACAGGCTCATGCTACGGTCACGCTCACGCTGCGACTAAGCACGTACGAGCTCTTTGCATTCCTGGCAACTCTGAGCGGCTGCAACCCGGGGGCCTGAGCCAGCTGGAGCCTCCTCCTCCTCCTCATGCAGGGCTAGTCCTGGATGCCACCCCCGCAGAGAGGAAAGGGGACGAGCAGAGGGTGGGAACCATGCAGCAGCGAACATTGTCCACATCCTCAGCCCTGATGGACTGCACAGAGCTGGGGGCTGTTCCCGCAGGGCCTCACCGCAGCCATCCCCTCTCTGGGGTTAACCACCACCCTCTGGATTCACACCGGGCTGACCATCTTCATCGTGCTCGAACAGGGGCAGCCGGTCCCCCCAGGACAAGTCCCAGGGCAGCAGCAGAGCTAGGACTGACACCTGGGGCCACAGCTCCCGCCAAGGCAGCCAAAACTCACAATTTACACAGCAACAAAACTCTCCGGGGCTGCGGGGAACTGCTGTTTGCCTAAACCCAGCTTAGCCCCTGCCCAAGTCCGGGATCGGAGCTTGTTATGGCAGCTGCTGCCAGCATCAGGCTGGGTCTTCCCCCAAAATCCAGCTCCACCGGGATGTCTGACAAGAAGTGGCTGTTTGTTTGGTGTTTCTAAATGAGCGTTAAAAGCTGCTCCGGCATGTTCGATTCCTCCTCCTCCACGGCAAAGCTGACAAGGGCCACGTGTTTGGGGAGAAACGAGCCCGGGAATGAACTGACATCGTTGGCTGCCCAGCACGGGGAGGTCACAGCTAAACAAGGCACGCGGGAGCAGGGAGCTGGTAAGGAGAGCAGGGGCTGCTCCAGCCTCCCTCTTCCCCCCTCCACCTCCGAACTCCTGGCCCTGACGAACACCAACACTCTTCTGCTAACTGGTTTCACAGGGTCCTCTTACAACAACAAGAAAGCGGCACCGCTGGGTGCAAGCAGTGGGCTCAAGCCCGGCTCCGGCGGCCGCAGGGGAAGGGATATCGCTCTGAGGGTCACAGCCAGCACCAGGCAGGACCCCGCAGAGGTCTGGAGGGGGCTTGTCCCTACCACCGAGCGATGGGCTCACCCATGGGCTTGACCCATGGTCATCTCCCAGCCAAGCCCCACCACCTGTGAAGATGCCTGCACCTGGCTGGCTGGGTTGGAAGGAGGCTCCAGGTCATCCCAAACTCACTGCAGGAGACTCCCTTTTTCCCCCACCACCCCAAGCTGCCCTCTCCATGCCAGGCTGCTCTCTGGACCATTTCCAAGCCTGCTTGATGCCCAGGTACGGGACAGGGGTTGTGGGAAGCAGCAGGTGAGCATCACACCAACAGCTACGTACATCCACACCGACCACCACCTCCCAGGGCACTAATGCAGAGCGGCACTGAGGTCAAGTCCACCAACTAACAGATCCATTTCTGCTGTACCTGCAATCGCTGCAAAATTTTACAATGACTCAGGGCAAGACAGCTGCTGCGGAGGCTGGACACCATCAGCTGCTGGGAAGCTGCTGTGAGAAGTGTAGATGCCTGCAGCCCTGGCCACACAAGCGCAGGAGGACAGGGCACAGCCTATAGCAAGGCCACCCTGGGCATGATCCGGCCACTGTGGTCTCCGCTCCCACCAACCCAGGGGTCCACCTTTGGGAAGTTCAGCCTGAGCATGGTGGGAAGCCATTGGGGACGGGGAGCCCCGCAGCCCCGCACACAGCAGCAGTCATCCTCGTAGGGACGCAGGCTCTGGGGCTCAACCCCGCTCGCCCAGGAACAGATCCCTTCTCCTGCCAGCGCTGTGACAGCCCCAGGCAGCTCTCTGCAGGCAGCACTTCTCGCAGGCAGGGTCTCTGCAGGCAGGTACGTGCCGGGTGGGGGGGCAGCCCCCTCTCCCCGGGCAGCTGCCGCCCCGCACACCGCAGCGCCGGCACCCTGCGAGAGGCAGGCGGCACGGGGAAAGGCACGACTCTCATTTCCAGCTTCCATCAGATAAGACACTGAAACCCAAACAGATCAGATCCTGCGCTAAGACTCTGGTAATTAACACCGGCGAGGCCCAGCCAGCCGCAGGTAAACAGAAGGTATCCAGCAGGTATACCCACCAGTCCCTCCTCGCGCACTTGGAGCCTGGCCCAACAGGCTTGTGAACATTAATATACGCAATCTTATTAAACAAAGGTCATAAAAGCTGTCAGAGAAGGGGGATGATGAACTACCAGCGCGCATGGCGACAAGAGGAGGAGCAACCCAGAGCCGCGGCTTTCCTAGGATCCTCCGGCTGTGCGCAGGAGGACCGGTGGGAATCTCGGAGACAGGCCAGAAAGTCCAGTACATGGGGGAGGCGGAGAGGGGATTTTAGCCTTGGAAATGAAAGTGGCAACAAGAGATGCTCGGTCCTAAACACCGAGTAGATCTGGCTGCTGTGAGGTGCCACCAGAAAGCCCCACCACTATCTCCATCCCCATCCCCCACCTCGGTACCCCAGCACGGGCCATCACCACCCACCCATCCCCGCGTACCTTGGTGATCTTGGGGTCGGTGCAGCGGCTGTTGCCGCTGCTGGCGTGCATCCAGCTGCTCTCGTAGGCCAGGCAGTGCTGCCGCAGCGAGCAGCGCCGCTCCAGCACGCACCAGCCGCACTCGAAGCGTGGGTCAGCCTTGAGGCACAGACCACAGCTCTCCCGCAGGGCCGAGCACTTGTACAGGTGGGCTGCAATGGCAGGAGGAGCGCGGGGGTCAGTACGGCCCCCCAAGCCCGCGAGCACAGGGTTTTGGGGAGAAGGGCACCCACTCTCGCCCTCCCCGCTGCATGCGTGCCTCCAGCTCCCAAGGGAGCAACGCCCCGTGGGCAGGAGGCACCAGCACCCTTGACTCAACGCCAAGGCAGAGATTTGGTCTCTCCCAAAGCTTCTTGGAGAAAAGCCTTTTGTTCAGAAACCCAGCTGATCCCTGCAGCCGGAGCATTGCTCCCCGCCCCAAGGTACCACGCAAACTGCGGCCAGGGTGGGGAGAATGGTGGGCTGCAGGCTGGGGAGGGCACCGGGTTGCTTTCCCACCCCTGTCCCATCCCTCACTCACCCTGGATGTTCTGGGGGTTGTCGATGACAAAGTTCCCATTCCAGACCACGGACAAGTTGACCGGCAGGTCACTGATGTCGTTGCCTTCATAGAAATACTGCAGGAGGGGGCAGAAGGAGGCAGAGCCCGTTAATTGGTGAGGCAAAACGGCCCGGTGAGGGGCACGGAGAAGTGTACAACCCCGTCACGTGGATGTCTCCCATCAACCCAGGGGAGAGGGATGGGGGCTTGGTTCACTGCCTAGGAACAGACAGGTCTAGCAGCCACTGGTCAAAGCATTGGACACAGCATGTGAAACCAGTACGCTGAACCGGCAAAAAAAGATAAATAAGCAAAATAAAGGGTTTCTAAATAGACCCAAGACCCATTAACCCAAAGGTCTGAAGCTGCTGCTGCTGGGAGAGGAGGAAACAGATGGTGTCTCTGCGGCACACACACACCTCTCCCCATCAGGCACCCGAGCCCTCCCCATGTCCTCTCCACTCCAGGGACACTCAGTCAGATGTTTGGGATCACGTCTAGGATCACGCTTGTCGCTAGTGAAGCTCAGGGAGGACAGGCTGGGCACATGGCAGGAGCAGATTCGGCAGAATCGGCCCTGACACCCAATGGGAGGATGTCACCCCGGTCCCCTCCAGCCCCATGTTCCATCAGCCAATGACATAAAGCTGCAGCCACACGGCCATGGGTGGGACAGAGCCAGGCACCAGCCTGGTGCCACACCAACCCTCAGAAAGGTCTTGGGAGAGCATCCCTCCCCTCCACACGCCACGTCTACATCGTACCCTGGGCGCCTCGCTCCCAGCCCCAGGCTGTGCTTGGCTGTACCCCGCTCCAGGACTGGCATCACCACCCCGGTCCCCCGAGCTCCCATGCAGGGATGTGACACCTGCCCCCAGCTTCAGGCGACCCACAGCATGCCCAGACTCAGGCCCTCGCTGCTGTCCAGACGTACCCACGTCCGCTGCTCCTTCCACCCCCACCCCACCCAAACCCCTCTCCCCTGCCTCGAAACTCAAGCCCGAGCCCCGGCAGCTCCATCAATATTCCCTGCACAGCCCCTGCACGCAGACGGAGAGGTTTAATCGATACAGAGGCAGGAAGGCAGTCGGAACCGTCCCTGACAGCTAATGACCTCCTTCGGCAAGAGATTCCCCGCTCCTCGGCCGAGAAAATGACAGGCGTGTCAGGAGAGATTAAATGAATGATTCATGGGTTGCTGGAGTTTGTTAGAGAGCAGCGGACGCACCGGCAGCGACTCACTCGGCCACAGCCCTGCCACCACCTCCAGCCAGCCCGAGCATCACCTTTCGCTGCCCTGGTGCCACACCTGGAGGAGGTGGCCTCTGCATCTCCTCCAGCGCTGCCCCAGCTGCTGCCCCACAGAGCACATTTGTCGCTACCAGCGCCAAGGACTGCTCTGGTGGGTCTGTTCTGCTTGACCCTCTCCACAGGAGGCAGGGACATGGCCCACGAGAGTAGCCAGCATGCCCAGGTGGCTGCAGGAAGCAAGAGATGTTGGGTCCTTCTCACCTCACCGTCAGTGCTGGTCCCTCCCGTGCTGAGTCTCTCCCAACCAGGCAGCATCACCAGCCACAGTCCAGCATCAGACACAGCACCAAAATGGGGCACACACCCGATGTGCGGCACGGCTACAGCAGCACACCCTTCCCTACACCCTGCAAGGTGCAAATGAGAGGCCAAGCCTGGTCCTCAGTTACACTTCCACAGCTTTTGGCTAGTGGTCCTACGCCCAGGGGCCACCCCACCCAAACGCAGGCTGGAGGACCCCAAAACGCAGCCCTTCCTGGGGAGGAAGGCTGCTAATGATCAACCGTATGCAGCAGTTGTAAGGCATGAGACGTCCAGCTGCAAACTCCACCCTTTCTTGAGCACCCAGCAGCTCCACCACCACCTCCCCTCTGCAGGAAGAGCCCATCACTCCCCACCACGTAGCCTCTCAGACACAGCACCGCTCGCAGTGTTTGCTCAGAGGCCCTTCAGCCACATCTCCATCATGCACCATTTACAACCAGGGCTTCTCAGCAACATCCCCATCACCAGGCCTGGGAAGATGCAGCTAGAAACAGGCTGGGAGTCCAGATCTGTTCACCCTCCCCTGTCCTACACCCACACGAGGACATCCCCGCTAGGACCATGATGAGGAGCTGGCCAGACCCAAGGCATTGAGCAGAGACCACCCCCTGGCAGCAGGAGGGAGCGTGTGCCAGGGAGGGCGGCGGCAGCGCCGGAGCAGAATTTAGCTGTGACGAGCCACGTGGCTGCGTAAGTGAAATTGGCATTTTCAATTTGTACTCTGACATGTCTCATTTGGGGCCCTGGCATCTCGGGAAGGCATCCAGCCTGCAGCTGTCCAAAACACTTATTTGCATCTCTCTGCCCCGGCTGCTTTTGGAAATTAGTTCTTCTGGGAGGTGGGTTGGAGGAAGAAGAATAGGGGGAGAAGGAGGGAGAGCGTTAACTCTTCATGCACCAGCCTCGAGACAGCAACAGGGCAACTGCACAAGAGACAGTGTCCCTCTGGGAAAGGACACTGTGCTGAGGATGCTGAATTTGCCGCGGCGTGGAGCTGGAGCGGCGGGCGGGGAGCAGCCGGCAGCACAGGACTGCGCGGAAGGAAGCAGCACGCAGGAGCAGGAGTTGTCGCCCTGGCTGGCGTTCGCGGTGTGGGATCACCAAGGGAACGCAGGTATCAATGAAAACCGTGTCCTCGGCGTCTGCGTGTCTGTCAGCAGCCTCTCACCTGCCCTGCAGAGATGGCAGCGGGCCCGCAGCTTGGATGCTGTCACTGGTCCCCATAGGATGCTGGACCTGGAGCCATGGCTCCGCTGCGTGTGGGCAGGAGCTGCGGCCGCAGGGGCAGGAAGGGTGCTCACCAATCTGCCCATCCTGCGGGATCCAGACAAGAGCCCATGGACAGCCAGCAGGTCCCATCATGCTGGCTCCTCCCTGCTTCTAGCTGACACAGTGCTACACATCCATTAAACACTTAACTGCTATTAACTTCCCGGTTAATCAATCGCTGTGGCTGGCAGCAATCTGGGATGAGCAGTGGGAGGGGAGAGGAGGCGAGGGCGGGTGCGAGCAGGGGGATGCACCTACCCAGGCAGCCCTGCTCTCAGGCCACCTTTCGCTGTATGAAGGCACCCGGGACCCCCCGGCTGTGCCGCAGGATGATGCAGCACAGCAGCTGCTGCGAGGACAAGTTATGGGAAAGGGACGTTTGCCCTGAGAGCAAAAAATGACAGGCACGGCCCCCAGAGCAAACCAACGGCGCCCAGAGGAGAATCGTGCTCGTGCAGCATGGCCTGCAGAAGTGGATGGGGAAAAAAGATGTCATCGAGTGAGTCAGCAACAGAGACATGAGCTTCTTGGCTCCTCACCTAACCCAGCCAGCCTTTCCGTCTGTCTCTGGAAGAGCCTACAACGTGAGCATGGAGGGGCCAAGGGAGGACACGCCAGCCCCACCAACCTGGATACAGCTATTCCCAGCAAGGTCTCCTTCTGCAGGGACGCAGCTCAGGCAAGAGGGCTCCTCCCCAAGCCTTTCTCAAAGCTCTTCACCCAAAACTGATCTCGGGCATCTTCCCAAGTAACAGCCAACAACCTCAAGTGCTTCTCATGGCTCCAATTCTCACACCCACCCCATCCCTCTGTGGGGGATGCCCACTGGCCCCCAGCATGCTGCAAGGGCTGTGGGTGCCACCTCCCCTGAAGGTCTCACGTTTGGTTCTAGCAAGCCCACTGCTCACCTGCCCACTGGCACCGAGAGCCGCCCAGCTCCCCGTGGGGTGAGGGATTCCACACTCCGAGGACGCGTCTCCAGGCAGCCATGCTCCCAGGGGACAGAGCCGCAGCCAGCGAGGGGACACCCCAAACCTGGGGGGGGATGCACTTTGGGATGCTCCTGCAAGCGCCGTGCCAACTAACCAAAGGCTCTAGCCCTTCCCAGCCCAGACGAGGCCGGGTAGCCCCACAGCCATCAAATCCCTTGCCGCGGGGCTTCCACCCCACCCCAGCCCCAACCCGTACAACCCAGCAGCTGAAGGGAGGGAGAGACCCCGCTCCTCGAGGAAGGCAGCGGAGGGGCTGCTCCTCTGCCCGCTGTGAGTAAACCCACACATCCAAATTTCCCTTGCAACCCCCCTTCCTCTCACATGCACCATCCCCCTGGGCTGCATTTCTGGACAAGTGCTTGGGCTGCAGCTGTGTCCTATTTTTCTGTAGTTGATGACCTCAACTCCTTCCCCGCACTATGGGGACGGCAGTAATGTACATCGCGTCTCGCCAGGGCTCAACTGCAATTCATCATTATTTTATCTGCTGGAATTTAATTGGATCCTATCAAACTCTCCTGATACTCCCTTTTCACTTTAAACACTGCTGCAGGAAAGATAAATGTAGGCACCGCTAGGACGGAGAGCACGGCTTTGTTGGCAAACGGTGCTGGGGTTGTGGGCTCCAATCCTGTTTCCCTCTCCGTGGCTGGTTAATTAGAGATATGTATACTGGAGGTGTGCGGTGCTCAGAACAGGGCATGTGTGTATGATTTATGTTCTTCTATAAATACACCCTAGGCCTAGTAAAATACCATCATCCACACAACAGCACAACTTGACAGTAACATTTGGCCTCTGATTCTGGATCTCCTTTTGCTCTTTTCACATAAATCTCCTCATTTCCTCCCCCATCGCATGCAAGCTTCTTTGCCTGGACTCTTCCTGCCCGAAATTTGGCAGGGTGTAAGTGAGAACTAAAGAACCTGGGAACACATGAGAGAAACACCCAGGCTCCACCATGGTACAAAAACACTCAGAAAGAGCAAATCTACCAGGTCTTGCTTGCCTTCCCAGCATCCACGCCTGGGGCTGGGCACCCCAGCCTGAGCATCCGCAGCTCGGCGGCACTGGGTACCACTCACGCGTTGACCCCGCCAGCCCAGCTCGCTCTGCATCCGTATCATTTTGCCACAGGGATAAGCTGCTCCATGCAGCTCCTAGGCAAGCATCCTGACCCGAGCCCGGCCGGAGGGGAGTGACCTCCAGAGCCACAGCCGAAACAGGAGGGTAAGGTGGGCTGCCCGTGCTGGGGGGATCAGTGAGGAAGGAGCCGAAAGGGAGCTAGGGAGGTGACACAGCTGCTCCTCACCACATGGGGCTTTGGTTAAAAGGAAAGGGAAATAATTGAGGCGTGAGGCTTAATTTAAAGTGCTGAGACGACAAACTCAAATGCTCGTGGAAAGGAGATCAGGAGTTCTTCCTATTTTTACATTTAAAGGGAAAGAGCAGATCTGGGGCTATTTCAGCCTTAAGAGGAATGTCCTGGAGAGAAAATGCCAAATCCTTGGCAGGAAGAAACACCTGTAGTCATTTTGCCAAGGCCAGGACTATATGGGATGAAGTCCAGTGTTAAAGCAGTAGTGCAGATTCAGGACTGTGGCACTTTCCAGCAGCAGAACTTTTGCAGCAATCAGAAGGATGAGCCCCGTTGAGGGATGGCAGATGGAAAGCATGGGCAAAGGCAGGGGTGCTTGGAAAATGAAACTCAGGCGTCACCTGCACACATTCAGACCAGTGACCACTTCTCCATCCTCTGCTGCAAGAAACAAGCCTGGAAATGTCTGCCTCCAGAAGATTTAAAGTAACCAATTAACAAAAAAAATAGTTTACTGGCAAAGAATTTGTTTTCTTAATTAGGGTTTTCTTTTCTTTTTTGCTTCTTTACAAAGCATGTGGAAAACCTCTAGGGTTGTTTTCTTTCAAACAGCAGAAAGAGACCAAAGTGAGGAGGTAGAAAAAGGTTTTCTCTGCGTCTTCTTTGCCCTGGGGTGTGTAGGGAACACCAGGCCTGGCCTCCCTTGAGTTTGCTGAAGATCTATTGGGTGTCTCAAATGATGTTTATAGTCGACACTCAAACCTTAATGAATGGACTGCTGAATATTTAACCAAGATGTCCTTTCTTCAAAGTGCTAACAAGTCATTGGAGTTTGACAAGCACTAAAACTAAACAAAAGACAAAGAGTTTGAAGCTTGAAGCGGGCTTGACTTATTATCCCTTCCATTCACCCTCCATTCAGGAAAGCATCCCTAATTCCACAGAGTAATTAACCTCTTGTTTAGATCCCATTGAACTCCTGGAAACAAAGTGTACTTAAATGCCTTCCCGAGGGGAGGACATCCATCCCTCACTTGCTGGCTGGGAGGATGTCATCCTCCCCCTGTTTCTCCAGTCACCAGAGCGTCCGTCCACACCAGGCAAGACCCGAAATCCTAACCCAGAAAAGGAATCGCGATGGAAGAACCGGGTGGGTGACCGGTGGGTGACTGCGCACCAGCCTGAAGTGCGATCAGCCAGCCAGATGGACTGCAAAAAAAGACGGGGGGGAGCCAAGCATCGCAGAAGTGTGAATCTGAATCCCCCACACCATAAAGCAGCCTGGCTAAATGCCCTCAAACGTTAAAGCAGGCGAGCAGACCCTGAAAGGAAGAGAGCTTCTTTCAAGCCAAAACTCTTTTCTTCCGTCTGTGAAGCCACCCTGCGCCCGAAAGCCAAGTCTCCTGCCTGGCACCGCAGCCCCACGGAGCTGCTGCCGCCCGCTCCCGTGCCCACGCAGCCCGCAACGCCTCCCACGCGCTCTCCGGCCGATTTGCTTTGCTTTCCGGGCGTCCCTGGCAGTTCTCAGGTCAGACGTCCAGCACTGTCAGCCCGGGAGGAGGTGTCGGTCACCTCAGCTCTGCACGGGGACTGCATGGCAGGCTGGTATGCCTGAAGCCATCCCATCCCTCTGAACAAGAGCTGCAGAGGCTGCGCAGCTCGTGACACCGGTGCTGGCAGCCACAGCACCCCTCAGAACACACAGGCAGTGTTTTTTGCTTCTGTCTCTCCCTCCTGCCTTGCAGATTGAAACTCACTGGGGAGAAATGAGTCCAGACGATTCAGACCCCCTCTCTGAGCCTCACCTCTGCAAGGTAAAGGGTCCTTCCTCTCTGGCGTGGGCACCTCTCCCCCGAGACCCCGCAGGAGCCATCAGGCTGCCGCTGCCGGCACCACACAGCCGTGCTGCTCCGCGGTAAGGGGCATCCTGCAGCACACACCGGCCCAAACTGCTTTTGAACGAACTAAGCCAAACCGCACGCTGAAGGACTGGGCAAGAGGGAGCTGCCAGCTCTGCCAGCTGCAGGCAGAGACCTGGCAGGAGGCTGGGTTGACCAAGGTGCTCTGGCCAGGCAGGGGCTCCCAAGATGTCCCCGCAAAGCTGGGGACCAGCAAATCACCTCGAGGGACGAAGGTCTGCAAGCCAACATCTGCTTCCCCCACAGATTTCCCATGTCCCAGAGAGACACAGATTCAGCTCCCAGGTGCTGATGCAGCTCAGTGCCCGGCCAGGGTCCCCACAGGCTGGGCTCGCTCTCTGGGACAGAGAGGCCATGCTTCTTCCATGCCTTCCAACAGGGCAATGGTTCCTCCAGCCTGTTTCCAGCCACAGTGCTCCGGCAGTGGGGCCAGGCACAGGCACGTTGCAGAACAGCCCTCGGACAACCAAGCACTCTTGCCAGACAAGAGTGGCTCAGCTGACCCCCAAGAAACCTCTCACATGGGTGCGATGGAGACAGAGCAGCCAAGCTTAGCTACCAGCAGCAACAAGACCTGAGCAAAGAGACCCCCACCACAGTGATGTCTCTTCGCACAAACGTCCATCGTGTTCCTCTCGAAGAACCAACACCAAGCCATGCAGGCAATGGGCAAGGCTGGGTCCGGGGGCAGATCCACATGGTCAAGCCCTGGTGAGGTTCACAACCAACACTGGGGACCAGCAGCCAAGCCAACTCCCTGCGCCTCCCTGGAGCTCGCACTGTGTGCTGCCGCCTGCATTCACCTCCAGGCCAAGCACAGACCCACCGACACCACTTCCAGCCGGAGCTCAGGACAGGGAGCTTTCTGCTCCTTGCAAACTGCGTGTCACCGAGCAAGAGCCCCGGCAGCACGGCATCTCCTCGGCACAGCGACTCGGGATGCTCCTCCTGTCCCAAGGCCCCGCAGCCCCAGGAGCGCAGGAGGAGGGAGGGAGCTGGGGCTCATCTTCAGTGGTCTCTAAATGTCACTCATGCCACCCAAGGACAAGGGAGTAGGGATCGGCGCCAGTATAAGGCTGCAAATGAGCTTTCACAGTGTGAGTGATGGAAAACAAATTTTAAAAGGATTAAATGGGAGGAAGAAGGGAGGGGTCAGGTCCAGGCGGGTGAGGGCAGGTGGGCGCAGAGCCCAGCGGGGCAGCCAAGGCAGTGAGCAACGCCAGCTCCCGGGGGGCTACCGACACCCTGGGTGGGTTTGCTTCGGGCTTGGTGCTCCCAGCACAGGATTGCCACACAGCATGGGGTGCACACAGCTCACCGAGAGGCCTTACTTAGGGACAAGGCAACCGGAGAGGGCAGAGCAGGCAGAGCTGCCTGCAGGAGAGAGCTTAAGTGACAGAGCTGCAGTGAGCAAGGACAGAGGGGCAGAGAGCGATGCACCAGCAAAGCCAGGATGGAGGGCAGGCAGGCAATAAGGCAGCTGCCGGTTGGAGCTGGGGACGGACAGGGGCTGCCAGGGACAGACAGGGGCTGCAGGGGAGGAGGGGAAGCACTCATGGGGCTGGCAGGCACGGCCACATGCAGGGAGTGTGCACAGCGGGACACAGAGAAGGTGTTAGCTAGATCCCGCTTGTGAAGTTGGATGGCTTGGTGTCAGGGGGAAACGAGAGCCGGCAGAGGGGAGGGGGAGGCAAGACTCCGGCACGTCCGGGCCAGCTGGCTCTGGCCCAGGCAACTTTCTTCAGCTTTCCAAAGCCAATTTCCTTGGAAATTCTCCTAAAGCCTGGCGGCTCCCTCGGGGTGGCTCTGGAGTTGATCCTATCCGGAACGACCCTGAGCAGCAGCCTCCCCATGCACGTGGGGGGAGCAGAGGGGAGTCCACCTCGCACCCCACGAGTGCCAGAAACCCCCGTTACCTGCCCATGGGAGAGCAAACCTGTGCAACGTGCCGGGAAGGTCCCGAGGCAGGGCAGGAACGAGCAGCCCCCAAACACAGCCCGCGCCGAGGCGAGCCAAGCACTCACCGAGGTGTTCTGGCACTGGATGCTGGTGCTGTTGAAGCGCAGGGCGGTGACGCGGGTGGTGCTGCCGGGGATGTGGAAGATGCACTCGTAGTTGCGCTGGCCGGACTGCGGCTGAGGCAGGTTCTTGGCCGTCAGGGTGATGGGTTTCACCACGCCCACGGGGATGTAGATCTGGGTGGAGGGCAGGATCTGGGGGCAGTCCTGCAAGGGGAACAAGGGGCAGATGATGAGAGGGGAACACTGCACAGCCTGCCCCAGCACCCCCAGGACCCACCCTGGGCTGGCAGGCTGGGCAATATGCTGCAGAAAGACCACTCCGAGCACACGCTTGAGTAAATCTTTGCGTGCAGCCAACCACAAACAAGCATCTCATGGCTGCTCTGACTAAAGCCCTGAAGACAGAGGAGAGCACAGAGAAACCTGGTGGTAGGACAGTGGGGTGTTTTCCACAGCTCAGGCTGATCCAGGCGGGAGGTAGGGAGAGAATTCAGCTATGGGACCTGTAACGTGGCGCTGCGACAGCAGCACACACTTTGGTGAAATGACTGGTAATGAGATGGGCTTTAATGCCATCATTGCAGTCAGTAGGTTTCAGAGTTAACACCTACTGGGCTGTGTATTATCAGGCTATCCTCTCAGTCCTCCTGTTTTCCTTACAGCCTCCATCCCCCTTCCTTCACAAGCCGACAGAAAAGCCTTTTCCCCCCTTTGACACAGCAACATGCTTCTGCAGTGATGCAGAGAACCTGCTCTGCAGCGAATATGGCTGCCGGTGCTTCTGTCCATGGCCAAAAAGCAGCATCACCCCAACCAGCCTGGCTGCAGGCTGCCCAGAAGACAGCGGCTCTGGCAAGTGGATGCTGGTGAGTCCAACCTGGCGAGGAAGGCAAGGGCAGGGGGCTCGGCACCGCCCTGCCAGCCCCCCACGCTCCCCAGGGAAGCAGCCGTCGTGAGGGCAAAGCACTCGACTTTTAATAGCCACTGGCTCCCAGCTGCTCCGGGGCAGCCGATCAGCCCTGTGTGTAAAGCACAGGGGAGCAGGAGGGAGCAAAAATAAATGAGCTCAGGCAGCAAAACAGCTCCGTGGCCCCGGCGGGTGCCACTTGGGGAACAACAGCCTGATGCAACCCCACGCCGGCCTTGCCGAGCCTGGCGGAGGTCTCACACCTACTCCTGGAAAAATCAGGTTCAAATAACAGCAAAAGGGGAATAACGTGCGCTGAAATGAGCTGCTCTGAAAACAGAGGCGGCAGCAGCAGTGCCAGGGGTGGACGCAGCCCCCCCGGTGCTCTTGCCATGGCACGGCTGTGGGGACCCCCGCCCCGGGGACCCCCGCGCATGGCCAGCGCTGCCCGGCTGCCTCCTGCCACCCCGCAGCAAGCTGGGCCGGACCTCGCGCAGCACCGCTGGGCTTTATCTCAGCCTGCAGGACTAATCTAACTTTCAAAGGATGCAGAGAATGAAAAACAAATTGTTTCATTTAGCAAATACTGACGGAAAACTCCGACTCGTTTTACGCTAAGCTTCCTGTTCTTTGCAAGCCTGTATTCCCCAGAAGTGCTGTTTTGAAGGGAAGAAACTATTTATCCTCCAAACCTGCTAAACAAAATGAAAGCAGAGAGGAAGCGATGCCAACCCCAACCCGGAGACGGTGATGGGGCTGGGACAGCCTGGGGACCCTCGGCGCTGCTGCGCTACCTCCCTGCTCCGTATCCTGCTGCCCCTCTGCACAGCCGGGCTGAAGCTGCCCCCGCTTCCAGAACCAGCTCGGGGCTCACAGCAGGGACACCCTGCATGCCCACTGCCGTTGAGAATGAGCGGTCCCCATCACTGCAAGGCTGCTCCCCACCACCTCCCAGCACAGAAGTGCTGACAGAGGGAGATGTCCCTGCCTGCTTGATCCCGCTGGGCATTGCAGGGGGACCCCGCGGGTGGCACACGCCATCCCCGCAGGACATGCTTGGTGAGGATTAGCTCCCAGCTCGCTCTCCAACACCTCCACCTCCTCACTTTTCTGTAATTATCGCTGCCAGCTCGGCTGGGGAAGGTGGGTAAGTCCATGCCACCCCAGCTGGGCTCACCACGGATGCTCGCAAGACGGGGGCCCGTGTGTCCCTCTCCCCGCGCAGGCAGGCGGGCGGGCGGGCTCGTTTTGCTGACTCGTGGTTTGAGCGAGTCCCCCCGCGAAGACGTCACATGCTCCGCATCTGCCGGCAGAAGTGTCTCATCCAGCAAAAATGTCAGCCTGCGCCCAGACAGGAAGCACCTGGTGCTGGTGGGCGCCCGGGGTGCCCGGAGGGGTGGGGGCACGGGGACAACTCATTTCCCCTACCAGCAATTCCAACCGCTGACAAAACTCACCCCAACACTTACATCCCTCGGGAACGCTCTGCACAGCCCATGGAGCTCCCCCTCCTGCCAAAAACAGCCCCCCCGGCAGAGCCCCAGCTCCCAGGAGAGGGGAGCTACGAGGGGCCGGGAGGAGCAGAAAAGCAAGACCCCAACACACACATTCCCAAACATGGCACAACTCAGATTTTCTCAGTTAAAACCATTTTTCTAGCTGGATGAGAACACAACAAGGGTGTCCAGGTTCACTTGGAGGGGTAAAAGCTTTAGAGTGACGCTGCAGATGCTGCAGTTTGGGTTCCTCTGGCAGCTCCCAGCTCCAGCTGCAAGTACTGTCAGTGGCAATGGGGATGAAGGCAGTCTGGGGCTGGATTTGACCCTGGCTTTGGCGGTCCCTCACAAAGTCCTCAGCCATTCCCACTGGTGGGGGAATGAAGAACAAACAGGAGCTGAACCTGCTTAGACTGAACCAACACACTCGGTCCCCGCAGGACAGCAGCTCTGCACTCCCCGTGGTAGCTCTGCATCAGTTGGCAGCGGGGACTGTTGCAGGTGAGCAGCTTTTCAGGACTGGAGACTCCAGTGTCCATCACTGATCGCCCCACAGTCAGCACTGTGCTGCTTCATCACCCCTTCCCCAGCCCTGCATCCCAGAGCAAGCCACCTAGGAGGATGATCTCTGGAGCCCAGGGTTCAAAGCCACCGCAGCCGGTGGGCAGGGACATCCTTCCTGCACTCCCAGCCACACTTATGCGAGTGGTGGCTCCAACCCACGCCCCGTTCCCACCCTGCCACCTCCAGAAATCCATCCCTGGCACACCCGAGACACAGTGCCATGGGTCGCTCTTCATGTCTTCCTGCCAAACAGCCACTTTCCCCCAGGAAACCACGGTGAACCACCCGTGGGAACCAGCAGAGACGGAGTGAAGTGCTGTCATTAACCCCTGTCCCTGCCTCTCCTAACCAGTGCCCACCACACTCTCAGCCAACGCAGACAGACCAAATCCCACTTAAAATAACCCTCCCAGTTGGGCATCCTCCCCACAGAGAGGATGGGGCTGCATGTGTACTATTAACGTGTCCAGCGGTGCCACCGAGTCCCCCCACCCACCACACCGCCCTGCTGGGGACCGGGACAGCCAGGGCCAGGGCCGGATGCCTCGCCCCAGCCCAGACACGCAACCCACGGCAGCAGCCGGTCTGTGGGAGCCTCGCCATCCCCGGCAGGAACTGCTGAGGCCGCACCAACACACAAAGAGGCTGGGCCAGGCTCCCCAGCCACAAGCAGGCACCGCTCCCAGTCCCAGGGTGGCCGAAAGGTCTGCCGGGGGACTGCCCGCCCGCGCTCGGGGGTGACCCGAGGTCCCAAGAAGCCAGCTTGTGGGAGCAGTGGGGGTCAGAGCCCAGCAGCCTCCCCATGCCCTCAGCAGGGGGAATGGGCAGATGAGAGCTGCCAGGCTCCAGTGGCCTGGACACCACATGTCGCATTTGCAGAAGCAGCGCCAGGGCTGGCTGGAAGTCTGACCTCAAGAGCAGGCTTCTAGGATGCCTGGGACAGGCTGACCCCTCACCAGATTTCTTCAGGGCACAAGCAGGAGAAAACAGCTTTTTCTCTTCTTTTCATGTTACTGGATCCCCCCTCGTGTGGGGTCGCCAGGCTGGGCTTGTTCTGGCCCGTGCATCGCACACTCCAGCACCCCTGTGCATGGTGCAACCCCTTGCACTTAGGTGATACCTCCGGGGAGGGGAGGGACAGTGCCAGAGCCTGGAGTTCGGCTGTTTGGTGGAAGGGGCAGTGGAAAGCCATTGCTGCACTGTCGGAGAGGCACGGATGCGGGCGGTGGGCCCATGGCACAGCCCAGGCAGTGGCACGCTCGCCATCGGCACGGGGGCAGGAGAAGTTGTTCGTTTGACGAGTGGAGTCTCATCCCTGGGGCTCACCTGCTGATCTGCAGAAATGGCAAGCGCCAACCCCACCTGCCCATGCGTGGGAGCGATGGTTGGGCTTTTCCAGCTCTCCAGATGCACTTGGCTGAGAGGCGGCTTTGCTCAGCTCCATGCCCAGAACAAGGATCACAAGAGCCCAGAACAGCCCTGTGCAGGAACATCACCATCTTCCGCACTTCCACCTTCTCCAGAAGCCCATGGAGGGTCCAAACTGCACGCAAGTATGAGACCCAAGCAGCTCTTTTTGTAGGCTGCAAAACCCCAAAGTCCCCCTGTAGACACAGCAGCTCCCCTGGTAGAGGCAGCAGCACCAGGCACTCCAGTTTTCCACAGGAAAACTCTGCAGAGCAGCTCGGTGGCCACCCGGTGTCCAGCCAAGGTCAACCCACCCCAAGGGAGCAAGGAAGCCATGCAGAGCTCAGCCCCAGTACATGGGCAGATGCTCCTCCATCTATCCTGTCCCCAGCACAAGAGTGATGGTGCTGCTGGTGGCTGGACAATGGCTAGGTAATGGTCCAGCTCTCCCGTCCTCTTCTGGAGGGCTTCAGCTCCTCGAGTGATGAGAGAGGCAGAGAGGAGGAAAAGGAAAAAATTCCCCAGCATCTTGGCCGCAGATGGGTCTGACTCCACACGTGCCCCCAGCCCAAAACGGAAGCAGGGGGACACAGGGAGGACAACAGCCCTGATCTAGAAGGATGCCTAGGAGCCCACAGGTCTTCACCAAGGATGACGGCAGACCTCACAAGACACAAATTACAGGGGATGGAGATTCACTGCTCCTCCCGAGCGGGGAGATGCGGAGGCAGGCTTCCTCTCGGTGCCAGCCAGGATGCCAAAGCCACTGAGTGACGTTTCGGCTGCTTGCCTTCACACATGGTCTGTGAAGCAGAGGCAAGCCTTTCTTGTTCACCTCCGCTCCCAGGGACCAGTCGTGGCCTGGGAGGCTGATGGGACCCTCTGTTGGAGCTCAGAGACCAAACTTCATCCGAGATGATTTGGGCAAACACTTTCTCCAGGAGAACGTCCATTTGAGCCATTTCCGCGAGGGCAGCACGTGGCTTTGGTCCCAGCAACAACCATCAGGCAGCAGGACCCTTCCCACTGGGCCCCTACACAGGCAACTGGAAACCCAGGTAAGTCCAACCAGAGCCTCCTTCCAGGGCAGGGGAGAAACTCTCCTCCCCAAAACACTCCCTTCCAGACTAGACTCGAATCAGCATTTACTGCAGAGCCAGCCATTGCTGGCCAGACCTCCAGACCCAAGCCGAACAGCCAGCGATGCCACCACGGGCTGGGGATGCCAGGACCCCCTGTGAGCACCCTGCCAGTGACAGGTTTCCCCGGCGGGTGGCACAGATGCTGCGTAGGATGAACCCCCGCAGAAGAACACGTTTCTCAGCAAAGCATTTGAGATGAAGAAGGCGTGAGGTGCAGTGAAACCATTTGTTTTACGGATTTCAGCCTTCCCCTCTCTGAAAACAAGTTGTTCTGCAATGACAGTTCAAGCTTGCTCCCTTCAGAAACATCAAAGGAAAACGCTTTAGCATCTCTGCCTTTGTTTTTCCCTTCATTCAGCCTAAATTGCTCTCGGCTGCACCCAGCTTCCCAGGCAGCCTGTCCACAGCGGCACTCCTCAGCCGACACAGCCTCTCCCCACCGGCACGCAGCCCCGCAGCGCTTCCCACTCCTCCCTCACTGCTTCACAGGCAGCTCCAGGACCCCGGGCAAGGTGTCAAGAAAGCTTCCCAAAACAGTTTTGCCCTATTCTAAACCCTTCCCCCGTAGGGCAGGGGGCCACGACAGGACCAGGATGGGAGAGGTGGAGCGGGCTCACGCTGCCTTACCTCCGAGAGCTTGACGCGTCCCTCCAGGAAGGAGCAGTCGGCGGCGTTGTGGGTGCAGATGTGCCGGTACTTGCACCAGTGGCAGGGGAAGGAGCCGTTCACGCAGGACAGGCAGCTGCGGAGAGAGCAAAGCGGACGGCGTTAGGGCAACGGCGAGGCAGGGTCCACCGGGGCTCTTCCCGGGATGCTTCAGCAGGACAGCCTCCCTGGGTGATCCCGTATCTCTGGGTGGGAAGGACCCCCCTGTGTGGGGCGAGGGCTGTGCACTGGCAAGCTGGGAGGGGAGATGCCTGCACACCCCCGACCCCCAGGCTTTGCCCACAGCAGAGCGAGGGGAAGCGGCCTTTCTGGCACCACAGGGCTTGTGTCCCAACCGGGGGGGCCACGCTCCCTCCTCTGCTTGGCAAGCCGGCCCTACCCACCCTGATGCTGGGGGGGCCGAGCTCCAGACTTTGGGAGCTTTACTTGGGTTCCCTGAAAGGCGATTTTAGCAAGAGGCAGCAGAACAAGTGCTGTGCACCTTGGCGGAACAAGGGAGAAAGGGTCAGATTAACGCAGGCTCATAGAGAGGAAAATTATAACTGGCGAAAGGTTGGGTCAGATTAACATTTTGGGACCGTAGCGCCTTTCAACTGCTACAATAGGTTGTGACAGGAGAGCTGCTGAGGCATAAGCTCAAAGGCAAGAAAAGTAATCAGCCTGGCTTTAAATAAAAAAAAAAAAAAA
>Ga0065711_1002487_pt1 | contig 48512 bp, 19 predicted proteins | sample Hoacrofraction12_FD_59098 | JGI IMG/M metagenome (GOLD analysis project Ga0065711, IMG submission 59098) | Hoatzin crop microbial communities from Cojedes, Venezuela - Epithelial fraction 12 v2 (version 2) | ecosystem: Host-associated > Birds > Digestive system > Esophagus > Crop | place... | reverse complement strand
GGGAGAAACTGAAGTACTACGATCACAGAAAGAGGAATTTTAAGCGCTAACCATATTTCCTGATCATGGTATTACCCAACATCATGTCCAGCGTAGGACAGGTCTCTAGTGCCTCCAAGTTCCATACACAGCTTTCTCTACCTGCCTTTAGAGAATCCAGCTCCTATCTCCTTCTTTGCATTGAGGGTATTTCCTACAGAGAAAGCATTGTATGTGGTGCCAGCACTCTCATTTGCTACAGGAATACAAGCTAGATGAAACAAACCCTACAGAGACACAGAATCACCCTAAACCTTACGTCCTAACCAAGGAGGACAGGTTGCTTGATTTTCAAAACTCTTCAGATTATATGTACTTTAATGTGGTATCTCTCTGCTTTCCAGACACAAATTCTGACACTGTAATGTTTTGGGTATCTTTACAATTTATATAGTGGACTTCACTATTTCACTTGTTCAGCCTGCCTGGTATTATGAGAAAAACTTATGAGCTGCAATACTGTCAATCATAATTCAAAGGCCTTATGTAATGGGAAGTCTATTATATCCCTGGAAAGCTATTTTAAATACATTATTATACTGATTAAAGTTTGAAAACCAGAATAGCCTTACTACTACTAAGAGTTCACCTTGGTTCAATTGCCTTTTTTAATACCTTTACCTACTACGGTTAAAAGGCTTTCTAACAGGAATCTCCTATGTAAATCACCTCCTGGATCACTCCATCTATTCTCTTCAATAAATAGCTAATGTCCTATGAAAAGCAAAATATCTTTTTGTGAACGCTGTCTGTGGTAGACTCAGATTTGTTAAACGGAATGCATTAAAGGAGATGTGATATGCTTTGGTAACAGTGTAAGTTTTACAGGGAATTGTGTTTGTCTTCTATAGCAGTCTTAAACCTTGCAGACCTTTCAACACAATAGGCACGTATCCAAGAAATTTCCCATTAGTTAGAACATGCTGAGCATTATCTGTTTGAGAAGATACTTGTTGGCAGCATTAGAAGTAGACCATTGCTGACACCAGATAGTGATGTGCTTCTTAAATAAAGAAGTCTGTGTGTTGAGGTCTTGGGTTTGGTGGTTTGTTTTTTTGGTGTTTTGGGGTGCTTTTTTTAGTATTTTTGAAAGACTGATTGTAGTACCTATGAAAAGAAAGGTGTGAGAACATCTGCTATATAAAAAACGCAGCACTATAGTCCCATAGAAAAAACATTCTTGCTAATCCAGATTTTATTGTGTTGTTTTCAGGAACTACACATTGCAGCAATCAAACAATGTTTACTTCCTTCTAAAGCATGTGCAGACAGTAAGAACACTTAATGGATGAGCATAAATATCATTATCGCCATTATAATACACGAGTATTTGATGTATGCAGTAGCATCAGCAAAGAGCCAGTAAAGTTATTTGTGCAGGAAGTAAGGTGGAAATGGGAGCTATAGAAGTTAAGCACATCACTTTTAATGACTTACATTGCCTGTCAAACAGAGATAGCAGCCACTGACATCTCAATGTGCAAAAGATAAATAAATGTACACCCTCCCTACTGTTTCTATCAACGTACCAGCATTCAGGAACGTATCACCAGTAAGATCCACTGGAACAGTGTAGGGACTGACTCCAAAAGAGAAAATGAACTAATATGCACATGTAACTAACTAATACAATATGCAACTATAAAAGTAGTGTGAAACCTAGTTCACCACCATCATTCACATACAGCTTGGACAAAATAAGCATGAATACAAGAAGCCACTTTCCTGACTTTGTCTTGGTGTTAAATTTCCCAGCTAATTTTCCATGCACTATTTGTATATACAAGCAATTAGAAGGGCAGAAATAAAATTAAGTGTAGTTAGGTACAAGAGAAAAAGGGCTGTCTAACATCCAAACAACTTTTAAAACCCCCTTATCAATTTCATAAATGATAAACTTTTTCTTTGTGAAGTCCACTCACAAAAAATAGTAATCTTGGTGTTGTGCTAGGAAGAGAAACATCGTAAAGGAAGTTTAGACATGGAATTCTCTTGTACATCATCACTAGCCCAGGCCAGTGGAGAACCAGTCTTATTCACTTAAATTTTCATTCAGGTGACTCAAACTTGACTCCCTTACACCTCTGAGACACAGAATACATTTGGTGGTAAATATTTGATAAAGGCAACATACATCCTTTTTCCTTCCCCTAGCAGCTTAAAGAACAAATCCTGGCCTGCATCATTAAAACTATATGAAACAGAGTTTCAATATGTGTTTTGTATGCACAAGGCTAGAGGTTAAAGACTTGCACAAGAAATAGTCTGGAATTCTAAGCTATACTTGCAGATTTTAAACACCCATTTCATACATCCCAGACTTGCTTATCATCCAGTCTTTGAGTTATTCTGAGTGAAAGCACACACTCCCAACCCCTTTTCTTTTTTTCCTCCAGCTGAAGCTGAGCCTCTGTACTCTACCAAGGCAAGTTTTCTTCCAATGCAGTTTTCCTTACTGGTCTTTCTACGGTGCAAAATGTTTTTGCATTTTACTTTAGAGTCAGGATAAGGGAGGGAACAAAAACTATCTATAAAATCCACATAAATATCACAAACCACAAGAACTCTTGGCCTGAAACTGTAGTTCAGTGAGGAGGACTGGATTAGAGAAGAGATTGCTTGCTTTCCCACTTGCCAAATAAATTTGTATGCCTAAATAGACTGTCTCCTAGCTTCAACAGCAGCAAAGTAAAAACTTCACCTAATCTTGCCTCGTGGTTAGGGCAGTTCTTGGGCTACAGAATTTCTAGATTCAAGCCCCATGAGGTTAGTGACATTTAGAACAGGAGCCTTTGCTTCATGAATGTTACAATCCAAGGTTATTGCATAAAAGGCATCAAGTATTTCCTCCTCTGTGGCATTCTCACAGTACAGCTCCATATTCAGACTTAAGCAAGGAAGAGGCTTGGAAACGGACACCCTGAGAGATGCTTGCTGAGGCACCCCTTTATAACTGCTGTTATCTACTACATGGCTTTAACCTGCTTCCCTTCTGGACACACTGAATCATTTTCCAGAGGTTATTTTGGGTTTCGATTTTGTTAGTTTGTTAAGTAACAGAAAGAGATGGCCATCTATTTTTGCCATCTGAAAGCCTCCCTCCATTACATCATGATGCATCTATTTTCCTAATTTAGGTACATGTTCTACTGGGCAATTCAATCGACTTAATCTTTGATCACCTGTAAGAATGTTGTCAAATTCGCAGTGTTTTCTTTATCCAAATGATCAGGGAAGCCCTTAAGATGAATTAGACATACCTAGCTTTGGCTGAAAGGCAATATGCACCCATCAGTTTCTAAATTATATTTATTTGTTCAGTTTTTCTTTCTTTCAAAGTTTGTTCCCTGAAATTTCTTACTGTTTAGTCAGATTGGTAACCATGTAGTTGTGTGGACAGAATTTTTGATTTCTATTGTTAATGGACTGTTTATTTACATATTTTAGTTCCCATGTTGTTCCATATTTTACTTTCTTCCATATTCTGAAAAGATGTTCATCGAACACCCTTGCTTGAAGAAGTCAAGCCCCAGGAATTTTATGTTCCCACCCCCCACACAATCACCTTCCCACCTGCAACTATGTGCTTAATATTACCTTTCATAACTGAATCCTGGTTGCTTGCTCACCTTGGTTAAAAAGTACCTACATAAGTGTTTGTCAGTTGTGGCTATTTTGTGACCTTAATTGCATCAGTAGTCACCTGAGATTAAAAATTTAATAGCTAAAACATTTATTGAAGATACAGTAACAAAAATACTGGAGAATTTCCCAAGGAATAGTTTTGTCTCATTTCATGCATTTTAATCTGAGGTTTCAGTGCCAAAACATATTAAAGGCACTGAGGCACATGGTTTATTTTCTCTTTATCATTAGGCTTACTCTGAATATTCATAGTTCTCAACAAACTGAGATTAATCCTCCATATGTCATCCTACATCATTAATCTCTGTCTGAAGTAAATGAAAACAGAACATCTAGCATTTCTCTGAATGTGGTACTCTGGCCTTCAAATTTAATATTAAATAAAAAATGAATGTTGAAGACTATAGTTTTACCAGGTAAAAATTAGGTTTTTTTCTTTAAAATATAACATTTCTGTGAAGCTTACAGAATAAATCCTGAAGAAGTTTCTTTTAAACAGTGAAAGAGCCTTATCTGGGGCAAGTATTTTTTGTATAGGCTTAGCTTCAGATCAGAAAACCATAACACTGCAGTGCAGAGGGTGGAGTTAAAGACTCAAAAAATTGACAGTATTCTAATTTTGCTAGTGCCCTGAAAACGGACTCACATGGGACTATAATAAAGTTAACTGTTCATGAATAAAAAGAATAACTACTCAAACAACAATACAAAAAAAAATCAGATTCAATCAGAAAGAACATAATATAAATTCATCTTGAATGAAGTAACATTATTTGTATATATTTTAAAAAGTAGTCAGCATGCAGCTGTCTGAACATTTTCACAATATTTCACATTTTCAGAGGAAATGCTGTACTCCCTGCCTCAACCATCTAATAAGCTTAGGAAGGCTGAGAAGCTGCTGGCCTGCTTGACCAATATCTTTGTCTGTGCTGAATTCTCCAGAAGCATCTAGCACTGCAATTCATAGGTGTCCCAGCAGATGAAAGACATGAGAGTTTCAGAATGTCACACAGGCAATGTGAAAGAGCAGTGAAAATCACAATTAAAATTGATAAATGTAAGAAAGTATAAGTTTATACCAGGAATAAACGTCTGTACCTGTTCTCATTTGGATCACCTTCCTGAAGCCCTAAATAGATAAGGGCCTGCCACACACCCTTTATGGTGGCACTTCTGCCAATTTTTATGCATAAGTGGATGGGAGATTCTGTATTAAAAAGTATGGTCTGTACGCTATTCACGCCTGAGCTACGAGGGAAAGAAAAAAAGTATAAAGGGAGAAGGTTCTTTCTTCATGCAAACTGAGGTGAGAAGCAATAAATGTATTGAGAACATGTTATTGTAGTGCTTTAGCATTAAAGAGCTTGTATTTTTAGTACACTGGTTGCTAAACTGGAACTCTAAACCTCCACCTTGGGCATCTAGACTGCAACTCCAACTGACATTTAAAGATAGCTAGTAAGAAACACTGAAGAAAATTGCACACAACCACCTACGCCTTCTTTGGGGCATATATACTCTATTCAACTGCAAAAAGATATCCTCTTCTTCCAGGTTCCTTACTCTTCAAAAGGACCATCTAGGTCTCAAAAAGAGACATTAGCTGGTTTCTTCTCTTGAAAGCCCAACCAGAGAAAAGTGATCTCCACCAGGCTAGATAACTTCCTCTAGGAAGGAGCAGACACAAATTCAAGCCCTTCTCAGGCAAGGAGAATGAAGCCCTCTTGTTTTTTAATATGTAAGGAGAGATATCTTCTCTCTTCCTCCTGCTGAAGCTTTACCATTGTTCAGGGAGAACAGGGAGATATATTTGTCAGAAAATACACAGCCCAGGTCTCTGAAAGGAAATGCCAAATATGATTAGGAGTTTCACTCTCTAACCTGTTGACGAGAGGAATCATCTCAGAGAGGCGCAACTCCTAAGAAAAATTTGGTATTTTCTAGTATTGTTTTTAAATGGTCATTTGAAAAGGTTTCTGAAAAATAGATCACTTCTTTTTAAGTGTATTTGGTCCTCTGAAGAAAAAGCTGTATATAGGTGTGCTGCTTCAAATCTTTACTGAAAATGGTTTTCTGTGCTGTAACTGAATAGAGTAGCATAGATGAAGAAATCAGAGGGAAACAGAACTCTAAGTATAGGAACAGGGAAGGAAAGATTATTTAGTCAGGAGAAGCATCCATGTTGATAAATAGGTAGATATATCCTGAAATTAATAGACAGTTCCAATGAAAAATAAAATATAACACCAGAAACAATTAAAATATTTCAGAAAGCAGTTCATTACTTGTTAATTCATTAACCACATAAGATTAGGCATCAGATAAGCTAAACTGTTGATAAACTGGAAAAATAAATCAAAATGTGTCAGGGTTTTTAATACATGGACTCCTACTCTTCATTTCTAAAAAACAACTATTGAGTAACCTGAATTTGATTTTTTTATGACAGAGAAAGTTCTCATATAAGGAAAGAGCATCATCTGTATACTAACAAGAACAATAAATGGTAAGTGCATGGGACCAAATAAATAAAGTCATTAGAATGAGTGTCTCCTTGAGGGAACAGAATTAGATAAATACTTAGACAGTAATACTGCTGAAAAGTTTATAATTGAATGACAGTGAAGGTGGACTGACTACAGCAGGCAGCAACAATTTGTTTTGGTTGGTGATTTTGATCCTGCTGAGAAAATTTGGAAATTGAAAAATGATTTTTGTTTTTAATTGAAATTAAAAACAAAATGAGCTTTATTGCCAATAAAGAAAGTCAGTTTAAAAGAAAAGAAACCAACACAATTCCATTCTCCCATGACTAAAGAATAAAAATATAATCCTTGTCTCTTTCCTTGTGAGCAAAGAAACATTTATCTGTTGTTCTAGCAACTTTAACTTAATACATTAGAAGTGTTCCATTTTGGTTGCATTACAAGCAAGATGGTAAGTTGGACTTAATAGCTATCAGAGACCAAAAGGAGAAGGTATTTATCTGGCTGCTCTTTGGTTTGGGCTTGACATATTAATCTTCAGTGAAGTGACAGAATCTCATTTTAATGATGGACATTTTTTAGTAAGGATTGGCCCCAAGTCTTTGGCAGGCCAAGAAATAGTAGAAAGAAAAAAAGAGTCTACTTTCTTTTTTATGGGAATGAATACTCCCTTACAGATATACTACAGAAAAGTGTCCTTACCATTTTATTCTTTATTGTTTTAGTGTATGAGACACCGTTATTTTAAAATTGTAAAGAATTTTAATTTAAATTTATTTAAATTAATTTAGATGCTTCCTTGGAATGTTATACATCACAAAAAGTTGTGGCCTAATATAACATTTATTGTATGTAGTAGTGACAATCATCGCTGGCCAAGACAAATATTATCACAACAGTCAAAAAGCAGAGTTCCTACAACAGCCAGCTTATCAAATTATATAACTCACAGAGCACAAATAATATGATTATCCAAGCTGTGTAAGCGGAAATATTAGTAAATCACAAAATGAAGCAATAAATTAGTGCATTTAAGTAATATTTTTCCCCAGTAAACACCATTCTTTCTTCACAAAAAATTAATACCAGTTGCTTTTGCTTTCCTTTATCCAGTATGATGCAAATGGTGAAAAAATACTTATATTTAGCATTTATTAATGTAAAAAAATTGACTTCTGTTATTTTTCCTTTTTCAGGTCAGAGCTTTATATACTCATGCTGCATACTAAGCTGGATAGCAGCATCACAAAGAGAATTGTTTTTTAATGGTCATCTATTCCCCTTCATTTCAGGATATGGATGGAATCAAATGAATTAAACAAAGGAACAGGCAGGTGAGGGGAGCAAGAAGTGTCAGCAATGTTTCTCTTCATTAGGATTCCATGGCAACTACACTTAGCTTATAGAGTAAATTACTGTGAATGTTAAAGTTGCATATTTCTGCATTAAAACTCCAAACTTCAGCACACAAATACAAGAAGTGTTCAACAGATGTATTGGTAGCAACACAGCATGACAAATGGTCATGCTTTCAGTGCTGGGAAGGCATCTCAAATGGCAGACATCCAAGGGATTCAAGCGTGTTCCCTTTGGATAGTGCCTCTGCATACTTGACAAACAAGACCAGCAAACCTTAGATAAGCTACTATCCAAGCAGGAGAACGTATGTAGCTTTGTCATATCAATTCCATGGATTGTTGTTTCTCAGATTCTGCCACGCATATTTTCGCTGAAGGTAGGAGCTTGTTCATAAAGGCTCATCCCCGTGTTTTGACAGTGCAAAGCAGCTGTCATTCCCATACGTGCACACACCATGCTTAAAGTCACAGGCATGTCTTTCAGTTAGTAGCTAGCTTGGCTTTTGCTCAATGTGCTGCAACCCAGAATTCCACATGCCTTTGTTGTTCGTTATATGAAGACTCCAAAGTGATAGGTTTTCCACACCTACATCACGCCAGAATTTTATTCTGGTCTGTTATCACCCCATAGGGTTTTCAAAATAACATTAAACATAACACGCTAACTTGTCTGTAGCAAGTTACTTCCAATAAATTCTTCAAACTCTCTCAAGGAATGGGTGCCTTTTCTGGTAAGCCTAATGGAGACAATTTGTGAAAATAGTCAAGGATGTTAACAACATTAAAATTCATTAGTTATCTTCACCCCGTATCACAAAGTTTTACAATGCAGGGGAATTTTTTTACACTTTTCTTGAATTTAAGCCACTTACAGTTTGTTTGCCAGAGTGATTTGAACTCTCCAACTTCTATACATTGAATTACCTGTAACCTATGAACTGTAGTATTTATAAAGGAAAATTAAATGTTGTCACTTCATGAATTGCAATTCCTTCATATCTACTGTTCTTTCTAGGATGAAGTAACCTGTTTTCAGCACCAATCATTTCAACATTCTGCATCAGTATCAGTTCAGTAAGACATTTTTTTTCTTTATTACAATAACTTACATTGACATACTGCTTATATGGCAACAATTTCTAAATAACTCTTCTCCAGTTTTCAGTTATTTGACATTAAGGAGCCCCTTGAGGAAGAAGTGTTAGTATTTAGCAACCCTTAATAAAACAGTTAATACAAAATTTTTATGAATTTGTTCATTCAGTTTTTGAATTAATGAAATTTTCAGCATGCACAGTAGTCAAGAAATAAGTTGTATCATGCAGTCCACAGGTCAAGGCATTAACAGAAGTGCAGGTATAACTGCTGCTGCTGCTATTTGGGGGAAAAAAAATAAAGGAAAAATAGAACACAGTTGGATAACTACATAGTCTCCTCTTCCCCTTTTAGGTAATTTAATGCGTATTTGGACATGCAGAAGTCCCTTTAAGATCTCCAGAATATAAAAACAATGTCCGTTTCATCTCTTGTTAACTGTGATTACGACTTATTTAACATTATATAAACTTTTCTAGTTTAAACTGATAAAGTAGATACTGTTCTTGCCTACTGTCTACTGAAGCAGAATTATAAGGTTCATCTTCATGGGCTCCCTGACATTCAAAGTGCTTTGAATGTTTCACATGGTTTGTAGAAGAAGTACTTCAGCAAATCAGATTTAACATAATTGGTGTCTGTTTTTCATACCTTTCTGCCCCACTAATTTCTGCTAAATAGAATTATCCCTTCCCAATATACTTCCTCTCAGAAGAGTTATTGGCCATGTATATTAAAGGACAACAAATTCTTATTTTTCCTATTTTGTACAATCACCTGAGAGCACCACTCCCAGCAGGAACGAAGCCTCAAGCTAAAGTTGTACTACTGGACCAGTAAAAACTAAGCATTATTTGAATTATAGATGCTGGAAGTTATCAGTGTTATTTCTTCCAGAGATTTGTAATCTAATGAATTAAAGTAGTTTTATTAGTCTGCAGCCACACACACAATTTATGTTCTGCAGAATGATAGCTCCTAATAGCAGCCTCAATAAAGCCAAATGTTAATAAAAATCTCCACCTTATGCTTTCCAGAAAGTAGACACACACTGATATCAAAACAGCAATCTTAAAACTAAAGGCCAAAAGGATTATTGTGTAATTTTCCATTAGGTTAAACACTGTCTGTGCACACCATATGACTTTTCTTTATTAAGATTAGTGTAATTTTGCTGTACTTTCCAGTACTTTCAATTCTAACAGTGATTAATGTTATTAGACCCCAGAAGCGAGGGCTAGGGAGTAGGAGTTTGTGGAGGTGGCACAACTATAATGTTAGAAAATAAACTGAAACATTTCTAGTGAAAGATTTTGGCAGAAAAGATTAAGAAAACAGATTTGCTTTTGACAAGAAGTTGACCTCATTTTCAAATTTGACTTTACATTAACCTCAAAATATAGGCGCATGGGAACGGCATAATTAGTTTTCCATAGCAGAAAACAACAACAAAATTTGAAAATTTACTCCCTTTAGGAACAACCATATCTTAGTAAGGGGTGGGAAGGGGTACAAAAATTGCTTGTTAGAATTTCTGCTACAGGTATTATGCTTTACCTGGCTGATTATAGCAGATTATATTTTATGACTCTATGTTTATAGGGGTTTCACAAAGGATCGTAAATAAATTCTTGTTGGCAGCCTAACTGCACTCACTTGCAGCTTTTTACAGGGGCAACAACTAACTGAAAAAGATTTCTAGGGCCCAGATAGTATATCTGAACACCATAAAAGTAAATACATAATACCTTATTCCCAAAGGACTACTCCTATTTTAAAAGGAATAATAAAAGAATCTTCAGGGTTTGTTGTTTTTTTTTTTAAGATTTTATTGCCACATACCTCTCTCATTTCCAATCAAATTCAGCACTGATTCTGCTTTTGTTAGTCTTGCCTGTTTTATAGTAGAGGAACTTTAGGGGGAAAAAGCTTAACAAAAACCCAACAAATATTCTTTTTATCCAAATATTCATTGAAATCAACAAGTAAGACCTGAAAACTCTGTTTTGATTGTGCAAGTGTAACCCCTGTAACTAGCTCTATAGCTGCCATGAAGCCTTTCCAGTACGATATTTTTCATGTCTATTAACTTTATGTCTATTAACTATGCCTAATTGCTGAGATGTTAATAATGAGATTCTGTGAAAAAAACAATAGGCAAGTCACTATTTTTTTAAAATTTCACTTTTATGCTTCCTGAACATTTTCTGCTCCCTCCTAAGCTTCACTTATAACCTTTTTTTTTTTTTTCATTTCTTCATCATATATACCTATTACTATGAAGTAATATTTCCTGGGCTGAAATACTTCTTGAATAAGATGTACGGCACTCGTGTCTTTAACATACTGTTCTGATACTATCTCAGCAAAGACTTTGCTTAGCACATGACTTGGCACATTACCCCTCTGTGACAGAGTTTGTAGCACCTGGCTGGTGGATCAGCTATGGCCTACAGTGCAGACAAGACATAGCATGGAAACCTTATCCAGTAAAGCTGGTAACTGTGGAAACTGCCCTGTCAACCAGAGGGCAAGGGCAATGACTGTGGAGGGCTACTACTATTCCTAGAAGATATGCATCAAGAAAAAGACACAAGTTTTTCTGCCACAAATTGTGCTCAAGAGCAAATACTTTGAAATCAATTTTACAGAAAGCTGAGTTTTAGGAAGAGAACAAAACACCTATGTGTCCTCAAGGTGACAGCTTTTCTCTAAAATGCATTTGAATTGGCCTGTAGAATATGACTCAAAATTGTATTAAATTTAAAGCATACAACTATAAAGAAATGGTTCTGTGACGCAGAGTTTGCAAACCCAGGATAAGAGAAGCGACCATATCTAGCAAAGCTGAGGTAAAGGGAAGGTGTCAAGGATAGCAAAAAGGCAGGTACAAATAGGGCAATAAGCAATTTTCACAGCATATGCCTGCTTTTCTGCTGGTACATAGTATAATTATTTCAAAGGTACTCTTGAAGTGGAAAAGAGAGACTCCTTTGAAGATCGCCTCCTAAGCCTTCTTCTAGTCCTCCTGCAGCCTTCCTTTCTCTTCAAAGGGGTTTTCCTCAAGGGGTTTGGCTAAACAATGAAAATACTTCCGTGCAGTTTATTCTGACTGCTGGGGTTTTTACAGATATCAGGTAACTGCAAGTAAGAGCCTAGCAGGATTCTGAAGAGCTGCTAAGACTCCAGCTGCAACCTCAAGTGTCCAAGTCCTTTACACTCTTGTCCAGGATTGGAGGCTCTTAAACCTGAACTGGACTAAGTTACCTGAAGTGGTATTTGGCATGTCAAATGACTGGATGGCTTTTCAAAAGCAGTACTCACCTGCAGATTTTACTGTCATCATTTTCTTAGCTTAAGATTTGTCTCAACTTTTCTTTAGTTCTGTGAAATCTATCTACAAAACGAGAATTATTTTCACCTGTAAAAAACCTCACCCTAAGGCAACAGAGTTATGGGCCATACATGACAATATTGTTATGCTTCAGCTGTCTTGAAGGCAGCTTTGAGACCAACTTGTGACATCAGCAAAAAATAAGTTAACAAGTGCTCAAGATACACTTCTGAAATATTTATTAAAACAATACAAATAGGAGTTTAAATTAGTTGTAGTGCAACTTTATAGATTGATACAGACTGAAGCTTCAGGCAAATGTTTTTTGATTGTTTTTTTTCTTTTGTAGCCATGTTTCAAAAAGAGAAGAAATCACCAGTTGAACAACAACAAAAAAATCAGATCTTGAAATTTGCTGATTTAAAAAGCAATAAGAAGAATCATGGGCAAAGGTCCTGAAATATGCCTGTCCTCCTCCTCCTTCACCCTCCCATATGTAGTTTTCATGCCCCAAACCTGAAAATAACATGCCACTTCTATGTTGCTTTGTGCTCTGAGCAATAAATTCAACAAACCACTGTGAAAGGAAGTCAGTCTACTATCTTGCACATATTTCTGTTTTCAGGTTAGTTTAGCCATTTTTGCAGGTGTGGTTTAACCCCAGTAGATAGCTAAGCCACACAAAACCACTGACTCACTCCCTCTGCCCCCAGCGGGATGGGGGAGAGAATCAGAAGGGTAAAAGTGAGAAAACTCCTGGGCTGAGATAAAGACAGTTTAATGGGTAAAACAGAAGCTGTGCAAAAAAGCAAAGCAAAACAAGGGATTCAGGTATTACTTCCCATCAGCAGGCAGGTTTTAACCATTCCTAGGAAAGCAGGGCTCCATCGTGCACAACATTTACTTTGGAAGACAAATGCCATCACTCCCAACATCCCTCTCTCCCCCAGCTTTTATTGGTGAGCATGACATCATATGCTATGGGATATCCCTTTGGTCAGTTGGGGTCACCTGTTTCAGCTGGGTCTTCTCCCAATTTCTTGTGCACCCCCAGCCTACTCACTGGCAGGGCACTGTGAGAAGCAGAAAAGGCCTTGACACAATGTAAGCGCTGTTCAACAACAGCTAAAACATCCCTGTGTTATCAACACTGTTTTGGACACAAATCCAAAACATAGCACCATACAAGCTACTAGGAAGAAAATCAATTCTAGTCTAGCCAAAACTGGTACAAAAGTCTTGGGCTGAGAAGTGTTTTTTCATTCCTTTTCATCACAAGTCTTGTTTTTGTGTTTTGTTTTTTTTTTTCTCCTCCATAAAGTACTGCATAAAGGTACGTGCATTATATATACATAGCAAAAACATTAAAGAGTCCAATGTTAAGTGAGAAGTAGCAAGATTTGAATCATTTTGTAGATCTCCTGAAATCCACTAGAACTATCTCCCCCATCTAGAAATATCCTCATCACATCCTTTACTCCCTCCCTGCCTCCCCAAATTACTTTTCTTTCTAGATCTCTAGAAGTAGTAAGGAAGTAGTAGGATATCTAGACTCCAGCTCTTGTCATTAATCAAATTATACAAAATCTTAGCAGAAGTGCATATCCACAGTTGCACACTAACTTTGTAAGTAACCCTGCATGACCAAGCAGGCAAAAGCTTCAGGAAAAATTTATGTGGCCCAATAAACTTTAAATTTAAACATAGTAGTCTCCTCACCCAGGGTATTTAAAAAGTAGTTTAGAAATCCATAACAAAAGCTAATTATTTAGATTTTTAATGAAAACAAATGGTTTAATTTATGTTTACAGGTATTTCCCATGAATTTCATTAACCACCCATCTGTGAAAAGTCCTTTAGCAGTAACATACAATTTTAATCATACACATGACAGTGACATTCCTTGGCACAGACATCAGTATTAACAAGATTGTTATAAACATTCAGAAACCAATGTTTAACTAGAAATAATCACATTGATTTTCTTTAGGAAAAAAAGAATAGAAGTTTAGATGAAAAAGTTTGATGGTAATTCATCTTAACTCTAGAAGTTCTAAATATGTCACTAAAGTCCTATTTCAACTCCTGGCATGAATGACAACTAACACCAAAGTGAAAAATTAATATTAGGGAGAAGAAAAAAAAAATCCGTCTGTTCAGAGTTTACCTTGTTAAATATTGAAGGCACCTCACAGAGATGCCAGATAGGAGAGCATAAGAGACAGCCTGGTCTTACAACAGGCAAAGTGCTGAAGATCAAGTATTAAAAAGACCAGAATCAGCTTTTACACACAGTTATCTGGGACAAGAAAGGACAGATTAAGAGTCCTTAGAAACACACAGGAAACAAATATTATTTGCTCACAGTAGTAACAAAAATATAGACATTGCTAACAGCTCACTTGGACAGACGTTGCCAGCTTCACTGACTCAGTGGAAAAAGGTCATGGGAGACGTATGAGGAGGTTAGTCTACAGGATTCTAAACTGAGAGAAAGATCTGTACTTTCACAAATTTTAATTACTATTAAATTTTACTTGTACATCTCTGATGATTTGGAAGGCAGCTTCAACAGTTAAAGCAGGGATAAATGGCAACCTGGCTCCTCTAGGTACTTTTACTACCATAACTCTTCTGCAACAGAAACTTTTCCTTTCCCCCTACTCCATCCTCAAATTCAGGATTTAGATTAAATGAGTTACCTTACCTTTTTGACACATCAAACTGTTCCTTTTATTAATTGTATAACTACAACTGTACAGGCCTTATATGATGCAACATACAACCAGTATCCTAAATCACAGGTAAAGACCCAGTTCAGCTTCCCGCCCTTCAGGTACATCGGTTAGTTTGAGTCTGGCAGTGACTTTCTTATCCAGCTATCGTCATTAAGAGTCACAGATTTTTATCCAGCTAACACCATCAGAAGTCAGTACATTTTGCAACTTCCAGGGAATACCCCAGCATCACAGCTTAAACAGCATGACATAGGGGGCTTTTAGCAACAGGTGTGTCTACCGGGCTGTGCTCTGTTCACCTTACTATCCAGGGCCTCCAATTTTGTTTACAAGCCCCACAAGCCTGAAACAGTTTCAGATTACTATGAAGGGCTAGTTCAGAGGCTGGGACAGCAGTACTGCAGGCAGTAGTGCGTGAAACTGAGTAGCCATACAGACTTCAATGAACTTGCTATTTCCGATTTGGTGAATTCATTCATTCATTAAAATAGTCACCCAGTGTGACTGAACAAGCAAAACAAACAAAAAGCTCAAGCCCAAAGAGATCTTTCATAGTCAAGACACCTTAGCTTCCCTGTCATTCACATCCAGAAGAACTACACCAGCATAACCTTGGGCCAGCACAATACCAGAGCTGTTAACATCATCAGAAATTGTACAACAGGTTTAGGGAGCTCTCCAATCCCAGAGGCCACTTCGTCACTCAACCACAGCTATTCAAGGCTCCCTGCACCAGGCCCTGCAGAGCTGCAGACAAGCTCTTCCACCTCAGGCATGCTGGCAGAAAAGGACAGTCAACACCCACAACACTTCTTTACTACCCAGTTGTTGTCAGCAGGTATTTGCATTTATCATGTTTAAACGATGGCAATAGTACCTGATCGTTCCGAAAGACAGAACATATAACTTCTTCACATCTGCAGCTGGCGATCACATCCAGAAGCATCAGATGTGAGCAGTAACAGGTAGCTGTCAGTAATTCCATCAGCAGGAGAAGCCGTACCGTGGTTTAAGAAGTATCTAGGAATACCAGTACCTGAAGTAGCTAGAGAGGGCCCTAGGCCATAGCTGGCATACTACATTTAATGTCTCTCCTCTCCCAGAGAGGCAGGAAATTACAATTAATACCCTCCTTAGGTTACTCATCATTCCAGTATCCCTTAACTCCTGTCACCTTTGCCACTGCTTGCCCTTCAGAAGTAAACAGAGTCAGTCTGGGGACCTCCTCTCACCTGAACAAAAGACTAAAATCTGAATTAGACATCTGGCAACCATTCCTCCCGCTCCCCTATGACATTCCTAAATCAAGTCCCTTCCTCACTAAAATCTCTCATTCATGACTCCTCCACAACTGCTCCTCACCTGGTACCAGAACCTCTGCTTTTACAGCAGCTGCTTTCAGGGAATTCATCGTCACAGCAGGAGATCATTAAGCTCTTCACTAACCCCAGCCAGGTTGCTGCTCTTCTACCCTTCTTTTTAAAGCAACAGTCCAGTGGCTTAGGAGTACAATACACCACTTCTTGTAAAAGTTGCAGTATCAATCTTGATTTTTCATGTGTTCATATGTGCTATTAAGTATATAAAAAAGGTTAATTTAACATTACACCAAGGTGATCTAGTGTTTCACAAGAGTGAAAGTAAATAGTACTGATTTAATTCTTTTTCCTGGATAAACACTTTGTGAGCCTACAAAATAATTCTCGCAATTGCTTGAGGATTAAACTTTGTTTCCATTTTCTTAGAGTAGGTGCAGCCAGTTAACATATGAAATGTAAACAGATTTTTCAATCTTAACTGCTGCTAGAGGGATTTAGGTATTCATATACATAGTTAAAGAGAATGTTTACCTGATGTGAAAAATTGAAGAATTTTTTAATGACACTTTTAAAGTAATTTGCAAGGACACGACATGAAAAGATGTGAGTCGTGTAGTACAACTTCAAACAAACAACAGTCTTGCCCTGATTGTGAGTGACAATGCACTGGGCAGTGAAGTGACACATACACATACCTTATATTAAAGCCAAATTAGCTTCTAGAAATCCAGTTTCACATCCTTGAAACTCTCAATTTTCAGGTTTCTACCATAAATACATAACTTTTTGATGACAGATTATCCCATTACAATTTGTAAAGGTACAGATACGTGAACAATCAGAGTATTAAGCTAGGTTTTTCTGAAAGTCAGTTGCTTTACTATGGCCTAGTGTTTTTATTTCTTTTCATAGAATCACCTCAGAATGAACTGATACACTACTTTTTGTCACTTCTGAAATATTATTCTGGAAGTAATTAGAAATCTTTGTAATCCATCTTTCTTCAGCTTCTCTCTTCACATGTACACATCTTTTTTCTTCCTCTGGAGGAGTTTAAACAGACATGGAATCATGAAACATACAGAGACAATAGTTTTTCATAAATATTTACAAGGTAATGAATTCCAGATATTTCATGATTATTCATCAACAAATCATACACCAAAATGAAATGAATTATTCACAAAGTTAATTTATGGCTTCAGCATCTTGAATTAATTACTACAGATTTGAGTCCTTTTGAGTCATTCCGGATAGCATCCATCATAATTAACTTGGGTAGAATGCACTGTTAGACAAATCATGGAGTTCTGGAGAGCAAGTAGTGAAAAGAATAATTTTCACTTGTTTATTGTATCTTTAATCACTTACATTTTATTAGTTCTAAACTAAAAATTCACCTATATGAGATTTGTATGAACCATTTTCTCTTGTTAAATTTAAATAAGTCAAAAATATAAAAATATTGCAGGCAATTATAGTTATTATTTATTTCTGCCTTCCTCTCTTTCTTAAAGGAGGATTAAAATGATGTTTTGGTTTTCTTACAAACATCTACATAAAAACCACAGATCCCTAAAAAAAACCTGTATGTTTCTTTCTGGAAAGTACAGCTCACCAGGGAATGTCTTGTGCTTACATGCAATAAAAAGCTTTTTTTCTGCTCACATTAAAACTCAGCTGTTCTACTGTTTGAGTATTTTTGGTTTTTTCCCAAATCTGTCAGTCATAATTTACTTACTGCATACTTATGGAAAAGCAAGTGGATTAAAAAAGGAAAAAGCATCCCCATATGCACTATAAATACCGACATGAAACAGTGTGACCTGAGGAAAAAAAAAATCACTGTCTTTGTTTTAAAGATTAAATAAATATATTTTCTAATAATACTTTGTGAACAGTGGTGAAAGATATATATCATAAATTGTGCATCTGTTTCACCTGTTTTCTGTTAATAATGATATTGTCTTTGATACAATGATATGTCACTTCCACACGTGGCCTTTTGCTGTATCCCTATTTTCACATATTTACCTTATTTATGAATACTGAACATGGACTGGATACAATTGTCTTCTATGACCCAAAAATATCCTCAGATTAAAATTTATTAGAAATTCTTCTTTTTGCTGGACAAAGTGTCAATTTTTTTTCCGAGTATAGTATGTGATTTAATTCTAATAGTTCTAATAAATTTTTCCTTGCAATCTTAAAGGACATTAGCAAAATATTTTCTTCATTCTCCTTCAGAAGCTATCACTGTGTTTTCTGGGCACTGCTTGGAAGTCTTATATGTTCCATTTTTAAAGCAATGGCTGGCTAGGATCCTTCCTTAGTTAGGGAAGTTACTTAGTTTCATAAAACCTAAGGCACTCAAAGACTTCCAAGGCAGAAGTGGGAAAGGCAAGTCGTGTCATTGTGTACAAAGTGCCAAGAAATCCATGTCAGTTGAAACCTTGAATTGTTGCTTGTATGAATTGTTGCTTCATCCTGACTGCTTCTTGAAGAAAAGCTGCGTGTGAACCACCTCTGGGTGCATGCTAGTTTCCATTAGAAGAAAAAACAGAATGGACAGGAAAATACGAGAGGGCATATCCTATACGTTGCAAAATCAGGGGATCAGGACTCCAATGTGCATCATTGAAGGCATCACACTGCCTCCACTCTGTGGAGACACAGCCTTTCCTGTGTTTCTTACAGGAACAACTCTTCTATTTTTAAGACTAGAAATATATACCAGAACTTTCCAGAGATTTGATAAAACACGTTTTGACATGAAGTTTTCATAAAATTGAAAGTAAAATCCTATGTAAAAATTACTATGTAATACAGAAATAATAGACATAGTTATTCTTACGTACCTGACAAAGTTACACAAATATTTGCAAGATTACTACAACCAGAGGATTACGACGAAGAGTTGCTCAATGTCAACAGCACTAGATGGCAGAAGCTTAGGCATGCAATAGATTCTGATTATTGCAGAAGCCATGGTAAGGGTTCCTATGCATGCCCAGCCTAAAGTGAAATTGAGGTAATTTGACTTGTTATAAATACCTTTCACTTAAGGGTAAACTAAGCAAAATTACTTTGCCATGCACTAAGCATTCTTTTTTACTGTCCCACAATCTGGTTTTCTACTAGGCAGTTTCTGAAGATACCTAGAAGTTGTGCCTCTGTCATACACTCAAAACTCCCACCGTTCTTGGTTGCATTACGAACCTTTTTAGCCTTAAACTTTCCCTCTGGCATCTTTTATGATTACTGAAATTTTAAAGAAAATGTGTGAAACTCACAGGGAAATGTGAGTTTCTAACTAAAAAATTTAGGAGTGTTGCTATAGTGCTTACAAATTAGCAAACATACGAATAGGCAGGTGTTACAGATGATGCAAATCCTAAAATTAAAAATTCTGTGTGTCACCCATATCAATTTTTTGACCTTATGCAATCACGTGTACACAAAAATCAAGAAAGAATGAGCTAGAAGACAGCATAGTTCAATCCTAAATACCCAGTTTATGCATATTAGAGCAAGAATTTGACTTTATGAGAAACAGATACACATGTAAAAAAACCCCTTGCTTTCTATCATCTTCATAAAAAATGTTGAAACCTGATATTTTTATCAATTTTCATATTTTCATTCCACAGGTGCTTTATTAATAAGATCTTCACTACTCTAAGAATTCCACATTGCCATTTCTTTAAATGAGACAGTTTTAGGGGGGGAACAGGAGATTTTTTTTCCTCAGACTGTTTTAACATTTTTGCAGGACATTAAAACCTTAATAATCCCAACGTAGGAGAGAGAAATTCTTCCAGACTCAAAGCAGAATCGCGCTGAGGTAAGGAGTAGGATCTATATGTCTGCACAAACAAAAGGGGGCTCAGAGTCATTGGTAACTGGTTGGAAATGTATCCCACCCAGCATGCTGCAAATAGAGAAGACCAGGAGACTAAGTAGAGAGAGACGCAAAGGAGTATTTGCATTTCATGTTTTCTGGAACAGTGCTTTAACACCAATAATCATACAATTCTGTGACAATCTGACCGTGTGACAGACTAACAGATAGAACAAATATATCGTTAATTGTGCACTTTCGACATAAGAGAAAATACATACGGAATTCACACACGAGTTAACCAGATATCAGACTTTATGTATATATTAAAAAGGATGCCTTAATTTGCTTGAAATCTGAAGTCTTGAGGTCTTCAAGTGTTTATAACTCACTTATAGCTCAGTTTCTTACATATGTAAGTTCTATTATGAAATATGTGTTTTATTCTTCTGCTTACAATTCTTAGTTGTAAACCAGGATCCCCTCAATTAGATACTGTAGAGAGAAATAAAAAACAACCCCTGCCCCAAAGATCTTACAGGACAACCATAAGAGAAGACAGATGGGCAGAGACAGATGGGGGAACAGAAGGAAATAATGAGACTTCTATGATGGATATAAGAACTGTAATTAGGCTGATCATTTACCCACACATGGTAAAGTTTGCCATGAATATGATGCTATAGAGAGATTTTGTAGAACTTCTGCATTACAGCCGTTTTTTCTCTCCTACTATAACAAGGGCACTCTGCCACACAAAATAGCACAGTTCAGGAGTAGTTTCTTGCTCAGTATTTGCTTATTCACGAATGTTTTTCTTAAGTGTTTCTTGACAATTAGCCAACTTCTGAGCTCTTTCACAGTGGGAAGATATGGAAAAGATGATGTTTAAAGCTTTTGCTACTATTGTATTTTGCTAATGAGGCATCTTCAGTTTGATAACACTCTGAGGACCACTCTTCCTAACAAGCGAATGAGAGACAATAAAATATCTGATTTTAATATTGAGGTATTATCATTTCATAAGTAATTTTCTCCCCCTCCTCTGCAATGTTACAGTTTTAGAAGGGGGTAGAAATTAAGTCCTGATTGAATTACATTTATAAGTCCTTAGATGTTCACTTATTTTTAATTATATTTGTGAAACTTTGCTTTACTAGAAACTGAAGATCTAATGATTTTGAGATATATTAAAGAAAACACGTGAAGGATGTTATGCCACCTTTGGTTTTGTGCATAAATCAAACTTAAGCTTCACAACAGAAACAATGATTAAGTTAAACAAGACAAAATGTATTTGTCTTGTTTGTTTCTGCTTACATGCACAGCACATCTGCTCAGCTAGAATACAGACTGCATGGTTTTGTAAGGTTAAAAAATACACCACAAAGTATCCAAATTATTATATTGTGTTTCACTGTCAAACAGCAGTATGTTTTCCTTACAAATACAGATATATGGGCCTGTCCTATGAATATAGTGAATAAAATAAATGGTTAGCATACATTGTCTCTAGAATTCAGATGAGATATTACAATGCCACTTTGACCTTAAAATGTGTGTGAAACTCTCCTTGCTTCCCAGAAATGCTCGAACCAACACAAAAACATCAATAAAACATCAAGGGCATTGATCATTCTTCCATTAAACAGAGACATTCTGCGTTAAACATCTTTGTAATTCTTCTATAACACTTGATATTTGAGGAATGATAAGGTTTTCTGATCCTTCAATTCTGAACATGGGTTAATTCACATTTAAAGCAGAATTTTATCAATTATGTTAAATTATGATTGAAATGCAAGGTAGGAAAGTTGGACTCAATGATCTTCAAGGTCTTTTCCAACCTAAATGGTTCTACGATTCTGTGAAAATATGTGTGAGCACAAATGCTGTTATAGGAGGCCACATTACACTGGAAAGACAACAAAAAACTCTTCAGTTAGAATATCAGATCATGCAAAGTCATAGCAGTTTTTGATGGTCAGCAACCACTATTTCACACACAAGGGTGCTCTGGGATAATGACACCATCAATCTTTACATTAAAGACCTGTGATGTTCAACCTCCTAGTCACCACAAAAGCACCTGGATTTCTTCATGTAAGTTCCAGGTACCAGTGATTTTTTCTTTTCATGCACAAAACCCCAGTTTTGCTTCTCTTTCCTTTGCACGTGTTAGGAAAAAGGATCAATTCACAACTGACCCCACAGAATTGAATGCAAAACTACTGGTGACTTCAGTGTGAAGGCGTTTCACTTGAAAATGGTTTTTTTTTCTTTTTTTCTGCCTCACAGAAGTGCTATCAAGTGACTGAGAGTAAAAATAATGCATGCATTTCATATGAATGAACTAGAGCTAATCTGGTGCAAATCAGATAGTATCTTAACTGTGGTAATAACTGGAGAAAACATTCTTCTTGGAACATGTACTCAAGCCACAACAAGTTTTTCTTCAGCTTCAGTTATAATTTAAGATTTGAACTACATTGGCACACTAAAGGTTTCTGACGGTTATTATTAAAACTAATGTTCCCTTGGAATAGCCATAAATTAAAGCCAGCCAAATATCTAGTCACTACAATAATTTCTTTCAACCATTTTCCCTCTCCCTTTTCTTTCCATATTTTTTCTTCTTTTCTTATCTTATGTGATGGTAACCAGCCTTATCTGGACTGTCCAAATTCCCTTTCCTTTGGTATTCCTCTCTACATTGAAATGCCAGGCTAGTCTGTGAGCTTAGTTTGCAAGGAACTTTATACATGTTGGCAAGGACAGCTTCACCAGGAAAGATAACTAAAAATGTGATTATTTCAACCTCACTGCAGGCTACTTTGTCAAGATTCAAACAGCATTTATATTTATTCTTTTACCATTTCTGTTTTTCTACACATTTTTTTTGCCACCTCTTAACCTATCCTTCTCACTGTCAGAGAGAAAATCACCCCACAGTACTGCACTTCTCCTCTGGCAAAAGTCTGGTAAATGAGTTATAGATACTCTGTGTGGTTGCCTTCTGTATAGTGAAAAACCATAACATTTTCACTGAATCAACAAATAACCACAGGAAGAAAAAAGTGTCAGTATCTGGACCTTAAAAATATTGCCACTTTGCTGAGTTACAGCAAATTTTGTGTCCTTGTAGGTAAGTAACTGTTCTGAGAAGAAAACAGGAATACATACTTAGGCATTTCTGCAACGTAATTTACATACAAAATGCACACAAATTCTGTTTCCTTATGAAGAAATGGAGGTAAACTACATGAAGGCTCTTTGCTTTCACAGACACATTTCTTGTTCACATTTGTTACTTCCGCTGATGCTGCCAAATCTGTCAGATGTATCTGTCTTTTGAAAGTCTCACACAAGTCTAAAATGCTTAGCAAACAGCTTTCTTTTCGTGCTTCAGGCCTTGACCTTGATACGTAGGAAAGTGCCATAGCTCAGAACTCTCCATCTGGGTTACCTAGCCTCAAAAAAAAAGTCTAAGGACTCTCAATTTTGGTTGGCAGTGTTTTGCAAAATAAAGGACTTTTTGGAAGACTAAATGGCAGGCAAAAAAGAGTCTTTACACAGTTTCTGTAATGAGAACTTCTGAGACTGAACACTGCAATACTAAATGGACAATACAGCAACATGTTTTTATTGATGCCACACTTCACTGCTTGATTCATATCACAGTTACATAGTGTACTTTGCACTACAGTCCAATGCAGCATAGTCTCCACAAATTCTGAAACAGTCTGCTCTCACAAGATAAAAAATATGAACATTCCCTGCATTTTACAAGTGTTCAAATTAGTAATAAACAGCAATATTTAAAAAGAGCCCTAAAGTTATTACTAGTATGATTTTCAGGGATGACTTTAGCTCTGGTTTCCAGTAAGGAATGGTAGGAATATATTTTTAAATAATTTAGTGCTTTCATACAGTCTATTGTTCTATGTGTCCTTGTAGACAATTGAAAAGTTACAAGATTTTAATAATTGAATTCTAGAGAAGTTGATTTTATATCAGAATGTAATTTGCAATATTTAGAACAAGTTCCATTTGTCTTCTGATTTTATAGGTACTATGCAGCTGAGTTATGTAGGGCACAAATGGCTTCAAGTGCTTTGCAAAATCTAATAAAAATTGAGCTGTTTCAAAGGAAAAGTACATCTTACAAATGTGTCATGTAGCTAACCTTAAGCCTCTAAATGTTTCACGTTCTGAATTGCTTGCTTGTAAGAAACTAAAAGAGAACATAATGCCAGCAAGATTTGCATCCACAAGACATAAACCATAAAATTAGGCTAGTGTGAAAAAGAAATAGGCTCTTACTGATAGTGCTCAGTGACATACGGCAGACAGTGAGGATCACAAAGGGTATAAAACTGACTTTCAGCCATCAAATCAACGTGATAGTTTTTAGGAAGCCAATTCAAAGACTTCTAAATTAGAGAGAAATAATGATAGATTTTAGTAAGAAAACTGTATACATGAGTAATCCCCAACAGTCATGAACACAACTAAACTGGTCTGTAGACTAGACGAATCAGCACAAGATTGTACTGAAGTCTCATTATCTGATTGCAATTCTGAAAGTCCCTCAGCTGTAAGGTTTGGTCTCTTTCTCACAGTGTTTGAAGGAACTCAGACATTCAGAAGAAACGTATTGCGATTTCTGTGTTGGCAACCAAGCAGATGGGCAGCAAGAAAGGATTTCCAGGAGCACTACTGTTCAGCTCCCCTGAACAGCATATCTATTTCACTCTGGGGTTTTCTGAACATGAGTTCTCATCTGCTTCATTAACAGGAGAATGGGGACTGGTGTATGCAACCAGCAATCCCAAACTCAGTTAAAGTCCAGTGTTTACATAAGTATATTTATCTCCGTGTTTGTCACATGGCAAGAAGTCCTAATGAAGAGCTAACCTATCAGAGGGAAATAGCTGGTAGAAAGGACTAGAAGACAATTGAAAGGGACAGAAGTACAAAGCAAAACGTGGTGCTGAGATGTAGTGTCAGCAGGTGATATGGGTGAAGAGATGATGAGATTGGTGCTACAGAAAAAAATGAGCTAGAACTAGCAGAATCTGGTACTTCTTAGGCACAGGGGTGGATTGTCTTGTTTTGTTTGTTTTATTATACTAATATTTTACCACTCTATTTTAAGCTTCAGGTTTTCTTTTCTATTGTACTTTCCCCTCTTCCTTATGCTTTCCCCTTATGCATATCTCCCTCTTAATTTTCAGGCTCCATTGACTTATCTCCCTTCCAACCACCCATGTTCCCCCTCCTCTTGCCTCTTGTTCGGGAGCGATGTACTATGTTTTCCAGACATCAGAACATTTACTTAGAGCCATACATTTCGTTTTAATAGTTCCACTTAAAAACATTCAAGTTGAAAACGCCTTGAATAATATCGTAGACATCTTTGTAAGGAGTCAGCGTTTTGAATATACAGAAATTAATTCTGTGTCTGGAAGCACGCTTGACATGAAAAGAATTAAGAGTACAGGACTAACATATTGTAATGGGAATATATTATGTACATGAAGATCAATGTCATAATACATTAATGAAAATAAGCATGACTGTTTCTAATGCTGACAGTTACAGGCCTCCGGTTTCTTCATCTTTGATGAAGCTGCCAAACAGCACCATGGACAGTAACAAACGACCACCGAGATTCGGATGTTGCCACGTTTCATCACTTCAAACCCTCCACAGAGGGCTGGATGACTCAAGACATACTGAGCCTTTCACTTCTACCACAGTCAGTCTCCTAGTGTTTAAAATGCTGTGTGAAACATTTGATTTGCACCACAGAAGTGTTTTAAATTCATGCTTGGTTCAGGTTCACCTTCTGCTCATAAAGATTCAGTATTTTATTACTTTTTTTCCTTCTCACAGTAACTCTTGAAGTTCTTTTCAAAAATCTATCTAGTTATCTTCAGCTCATATTAAGCTCCTATCCCCTGGTGCATCTCAGATTTCATTACGAAAAGTCACACTGGGAACCAAAAAACCTGTTCCTAAATGAGAATTTCTTTTCTTTACAGAAACCTGATGTTTCCTAGCAGTTTTCAATCAGATAAAAAAAAGATTTCTTAAAACACCATCCTTTCAGACCTTGACCAGTAACTCAATTGTGAAATAAGGCTTGAGAACATATTTTTAAAGAAAGCTAAGGAGATGGATGTAACTTATTCAAAATGTGTGAACAGAAGAATTTTGTGAGTAATGCTCAAAATGCCATCAAGACATTCCAGTTGTATATTCAAACTACCATAGTATCTGGGCTATTGGTTTTGGATACAAATGCAAAAGCCCATGTCCAATGAATTGACTCTGATTTTCAGTCAAAGTACTAGGTAGTCTACAAATAAAAAATGACAAAGCTAACAATTTAGAATCTCCTATTATAGAATGAATCTACCTGAGTTCTGTTGCTTTCATCCCACATCATACAAAAGAAATGTTTAAGGTGCTGCCAATTTCACCCATCCAGAATTTCCTGCAAGGACTTACATTAGTGCTTATAAATTGAGCTCATATTAAGAATAAAACTTATTACAAGGAAAATAACATTCATATGCTTTGCTCTTCGTGAATAAAAGCAACACTGACATATACAATATTGCCAACTTCTCCAAAATACTTCTGATTTTAAAAACACTCTGTCATCCCACAAAGTAGGCAAATGCTTTGTGTAATTCTTTTTAATCTCACATTTCAGAACACAGAATAAATCACTGAAGTACTTTCCCCACATTACTTTGCATGTATACTGCTGTTCATTGAAAGATTAAAAACAAGAGGAACATCAAGCTGAGCAATCAAGAGTTGATTTTGTATGCTAGCAGCTAGCCTGAAAACAAAAAGCCCTCAATCAGCTGTGATTTTCCCGTAGTTTGAGTGTACAGAGCCCTGGGAATGCATATCAACATACTGTATCTTCAGTGCAACATATTTTACTTTAAAAGTTGAGGTTTGTCATATTTGATTATCTATAGAGTCACAGACCGTTACTTCACATCTACAGAATCTATAATTGTTGTATCTGTGTTTTAAATGCTAGTGTTTACTTTTCAAAATTAAAGCTTTAGGTTTACCTGCAGGTCTGTTTGTTAAGCACATAACCGTTATCTTGCAGATATCCACCTACATCAGGATTAAGCAAACAGAAGCCAATGCATTTGTACTGGTCAGAAACAGAGTGAACTCAGAATGAGGTTGAGTTTATCTTCTCCCAGGGGAAAAGGGAATACTTAATGCCTGTGAGTTTGCAGTAACATTAAGCCATCATTTAAAAAACACTTTTTCATTTCAATTTGAAAAAATCTTAGTTTTAAACCTTAGTTTTAGAGCTTAGTTTTCATATAGTAATCATATAGTCTTTTGATTACATCAACCCAAGAAAATGCCTGCCCTGTAAACTGTGATTGCTCATCTAAGATTTTTTGAGGGGACTTTTTGTTTGCTTTACAAGTGGATCAACATTCTTACGTAAAGAAGCACTGCTGTAGGGGATTTTTTTTTTGCTTTTTACTGCAACACAGTGGACCCCTGAAAGTTCTTACCAACAGAATGAAAACAGTCACCAAAAGACATTATTTCTGAAAACAGACCTCTGTAGATCTACTCTAAAACCAGAGATGTTGAAGTGTTTCTGGACCTTGTCTGAAAGCCGTAATCCCATATTTACATTGTTCTCATTAGCAACTTGATACAGAAGTTATTCTTTTGTGGTATTTGATGGAAGCAAAGTTTCATATCCACATGGATATTTCATATCCATAATCCCTTTTACACTTTATCCATGGCATCCCTCTCTGAGACACCGTCTCCCTGTTTCAAACACACTGACACCTGCAGTCTCAGGGAAATTCTCCAGAAAGAGAAGAGTTTACACTTCTGAGCAGAGAGTGCGTGGGAGATGAATTGGTCATGTTCAACAGCTGCAGCAGTGCTATTTCTAGTCTAAAATGGGCTAGACAGGCTTAGACATGCAAAGAAAAAAGTGCTTGCTGAGGTGTTATTGTAGCAGTAAACACTGCTTTATATAGCTTGCACAGCTTGTGAATGAACAGTCTTGCAAAAAAACCCAACTCCCTGAAAGGGAATTTAAAAAAAAAAATGGAATATTCACAGGAAATATATGAGAAGTTACTCTGTTTTTCTCAGGGGCAGTGTGTCTCCTTATTTGCTGTTATTGATCTTTTTACTGAATCTCGCAGTTTTGGCTTATCTTCATGCAGAAAGTGAGTGAAAGGTGCTCTGAAACAGTAAGGTCCCTTACATTGTAGGGTGAGTAGAGAATAACAAATGTTAATTAAGACTGGTTCACATAGTACCTCATGATTCACAGCCTGTGTGTAGAATGATATCAGATTACAATGTGCAATGTCTTGCCCTTGCACTCAACTTGTCTCTGTTTATAGAAAAGGTGAGCTTTATGTCAGATTCCCAAAATCCTGCAGAAATCTCTGAAAATCCATCTTCTTTTAAATAAATACAGCCTTTTATTTCCTCAGATCCATTGTGTAACATTGCCCATTTTCAGTGCAACCCTCCCCAATTTGCTAGATTATATTAAATAACATTCCTGCGGATAAAACAATGCTTGAAGTTCTTGAAATCATTCTTTACCAGCCCAGAAGATAGCAAGTTTCTTAAATATGGTAGCTATCATATTTTAATTACTCACTGACTCCAAAAGGCAGCAATTCCAAAGGGGAAAGAAACGTGACAAAACCTGTGCCTGTTGACAGATCCAATTTTAGTAAAAGTCTGTCAAAACTACCATCATGTCAGACGAGAATGTCTCACCTAAAATTTTTTCATCCCACAATACTTCTTTTCCAACTTTCAGTATCCGTTCTTTCTTTCCCAAAATCCAGATATGTACAGTATACAAGTGTAGTCACAGAGTCAGCTGAGCAGGTTAAGATTTTTGTAAGCTTCATGTTAAAACACTAACAAGTTATCATTATATATATATTATCTGAGGTGTAATTATCTTTGATGACCTTTTCAGTGTATTCCTGCTTTATCTTTTAATACAGTACAATTTCTATTAATTAATGCCTGTTATGCAACAGCAAAGACACGTTAGATTCAATGTATCAAGCTAATGCACCAAGCCTTGTTACTTTGAACACAGATCCAGATGAGTCCTACGAACAAAAAGGTAATAAGCAGGAATTTCTATATAGAACTACATAAAAACTGTATCCAGGAAATTAAGGTTCTGATAATCCATGCCATCCTTAAATTATCTGACTGCATGAATCATTTCACTCAGAAACAGCGTGGAAAAAATTTCACTTTACTTTTGTGAAATGACGCTATGGCAACTGAAAGAGAAACATTTGGCTTTAATGCTACTACTGAATTTACTATTGAGAAGCACAAGACTTATTTCACCACCCTTTCAATGTTCTTAATCTCATTAGAATTGCCTAACAAGGAGCGTCACGGCACAGTTTTAAAGTGAATTTGTTCGCCCTATACAGAACATACGTGACCAATATAGGTTATTTTATTCTATAAAGGAAAATCACTAATTTGGAGGTAAAAGCAGCAGTATTCTTTCTGCTTGAGCATCTTGGAATAACAGCAATACAATTCTTACTGCTACTTCTGTACACACTCTGCTATTTTGAGATTTGAAGAGTTGCAGTAGATTTTTTTGTGACAGCTTAGTTTGCAGCATTATATTTTGCCACAGAAATTTAGGACCTGAGCCAAAATGGAGGCAGTGGAAAGGTTCCCATTGACGTCAGTGAGCTTTGGATCAGGCCCCAAATGGCTAAAGACTAGGATTGTTAACTTACAATTAATGTGTGTCTACACTGACCCTGGAACAGTCCAGGCAGGAAATTCCTCTTTCGCTTTTACAAGTGGTTTTAGCATCTTTTACTGGTAACTTTGAGAAAATACTAATTAAAAAGAAAATAAAAGAAAAAAAAGAGGAAGAAAAGAGAAAGACACCTGCTGCAGGTTTTCCAGGGTAAAACAGCAGCTTATACTCAAACCTCTGTATAAGCTGTTGTTTGCTGACCTGTAATATAACAGAATCACAACATTCAGTAACGCAATGTCATAAGATACAAAAGTCATTTTCTTCCACAGTTCAAGATTGTTGCCTTTAAGGGTCTGAAAGCTTTCTCACTTAAACTTAGGTGTCTACAAATATTGGAGGAGTCTGAATCTAATCACTGAGTTACAGTGATGACACTGAAGTAAACATTTCAGTTTATAAGAGAGCTATTTCTGATGTTTAAATGTGTTTACTACAAATATTTGTTGAGGTCTTGAAAAACATTATTAACATAGTATGTCTGACAGAGGATCAATAGTTAATATTGCAGTGAACATCTTCAGTAGAACTACTAAAGTAAACAGTGACAAATCTTACTATCCTATTTCCTTATTACCTTTATATTCTAAGTCTTTTTCTTTCCAAATAATAACTTGTTTTGGCTCTCTACTTCATCATTTGAGCTTCCATTTAATTTTTGGTTATGTTTTGCATCACTTATGCTTAATTCTGTAAAAAAATGCAGACTCATTTTTCAGTTAATTAAATATTATATCTTTGTGTGAGAGATACATAGTTTTAATGGATTGCAACTCATAAGCAGCTAGTATTCATAGCCGAGATGAATCACAGTCATATGTCACAAGAATGTGACGTATAATTAATGTCATTGCAATGAATTATTAGTTCATAGGTTTCATTTCATTTAAATTTTCTAAATATCACTGATAGGGTCTCATACTCTAGTACATCCCCAGACACTGATGAAATTTGAAAAACACAGCTCATCAAATAAATATCAAAGCCATAGTAAGAAGGCTGATGTTTTGGAAGCAGTTACTCAGGTGTGCGCATAAACAAGCTAAAGAACACTGAAGCCATTTTTATGATTGCTACAGAATGTTTAATTTGAAGGAATAAATCTCTCTGAACACTGATTACTTATTTCACATAAGAGGTAATTTTATTTTCCTGTGTTGCACAGAAAATAATACTGGTAGTCATATTCATTTCAAAGAAATGGTTGGTTTGTAAAGCCTTTATTTACCCTGTGGGGAGTAGCAACACTTCCAGGCAATGTTTTAGGCTCCTGAAGAATCTGAGAAGCGAAAATAATACTGGTAGTCATATTCATTTCAAAGAGATGGTTGGTTTGTAAAGCCTTTATTTACCCTGTGGGGAGTAGCAACACTTCCAGGCAATGTTTTAGGCTCCTGAAGAATCTGAGAAGCATCTGCTTCAATGAAAATATTTTCATTCTGAAATGTTGAACATTTAGCACTTACTCCTAGGGTTCTCATAGCTGTAAGAGACAGTAGATGATGAAATTCACAGTGGGCACTTGGGAAAAATAGTTTGACTTATTGTTCTTGACTACAGAGATTTTCAGTGCAAACGTAGGAAAAAACCCAGTACATGTTGCAAAATGGGATAATGTCAGAAATATTTAGAAATACCTCTTTACATACCCATTTCAGTAATATGCAACATTATGTGCTATGTCACTGAATTCAGCTGCAATGTCTTGGACAACATAATGGAGGGAAATACAGTTACTCTGATCTTTAGTCTGTGGATGACTCACCCAACTAACTTCTAACTCTAGAAACAATTTTAGATAGACCTGAGCAAAGACAGTTGGAATTAATACATTTTTGAAGAAGTGCAAAGTTAAGGAGATTACTTCCTGAATTTAGGTATAGTTTCAGCAAATTCATAGCTTAAAAAAAGGGGGTAAAAAAGGAAATAGAAGACAAGAAGTGAGTGTTCAGAATAATCAAATTTTCCTTTGACATTTTCAAAAGGAAATATTTCACTTTAAGTAGGTTTTTGCTTATAAACTACTTTTACCTGCTGACGCATTAGGATAAAAGAACATTCCCCAAGTAAGAGCAAATATTCCCACTCATGCTGCAAAAAACACCTCAAATACAACTGCAATATAGATAGGGACTGTTCTTCTCTGGAACTGGAATGATCATGCCCCTACTACCTAAACTAAACTGAAATACCAAGGTAGTGACTGGTGGGATATCGCCATATACCAAACAAGGAGTTGTCCATCTGTTACAAAAAATATCCGGATGTTTTCTGAGCAGTTTATAACAGCACAAATGAAGACAGAGAGAGAGCATTCACTTTGTTGTGCTCATTCTTCTCATTCTCTCTCATTCTTTCTCTCCTTACACTTCAAAGTGCAGGAAATACATTTTGTAACGTGAAAGGCACAATGCCTTTCAGACATGACAGAAGGATTAAAAAAAGACAGCAATATGAAGAATTTCTAGAAGTATGGTTATTAAGAACCAAAGGTGCTCTGTCATTATCTGACATGCAGATGAAAACCCAAAAGCTACTAAAGTCCCTCTGTATCTGTATCCATACATTTAGTGAAACTTAGAAATACAAAAGCTGGAATATAGAGGAGAGGTAAGAAGCAATTTCAGAAAAGAAGTTTTAAATGTCTGTTTTTAAGGGACCCAAACAATAGGTTTTACATGGTGATGACTGCACTGATAGCTTAGCACTGGTTAAAAAATTATGGTCTATTTAAGTATTTTGAAATAATTTTTTTTAATGTTGAATTCATCCATGAACTATTATATATTTGTATAACAAGTGACTCACTAAACAAGACTGGTTCACCACTTCCAGGAGAAAATGATAGGGTGAATTTTATAGTAAAGAAAATGCATTAATATATAAACAATACGATGTTAAGCTCCTTAAGAAAAGGATAACAAGAAAGAAAGGAAAAGACTGATGAAATAATAAAATAATTTCAAAATGAAGACTTAAAACTCAGTTCATTTTCAAGGTCTCTGCAGGCTCGATTGTGACCTCCTCGCTGGCATTCTGCCCCTGGAAAGAAGCAGGCAACCTGAAAACAGATGAACCATCTCCCAAAGTAGAAACTGAAGCATAATATTTCTCAGCAACAGTATCTATTCAGTAAACTGGGGCAGGATTTGTAAATATCCTGTTAATCTCCCACCTGAAGAATACATCTAGTGAAGAGACACGTGTTCAATCAGGTGTCTAGTTTTGTGCTACTGACGATTGGCTCAGCCCTTGTCCATATGAATGCACTGGTTATATGTTTAAAGATCATCAAGTGTTCCATACATAGAGTGCAAATTGAGAGAAACAAGAGTAATTTATATTTTACAAACATGGGTCAAGTAAGTTTACTTAGAAACTTTGCCTTCTTTTCTGTTCAATTGTTTAAATATAATTTTATTCTCCAATATTAAAAAAAAAAAGAAGAAATGAAAATGCATCCTCCTAAACTTAATAAGAAAGTTTTTTGAGACCAAGGTACCAGGTGATTTATAGGTATTTTAAAATACTGAATAGGCATTTTTCTAGTTAATTACATTAGATGTCATGAGTATATTTTTGCTGGAGACAAGAGTGATTTCAGCATTTTTTTTTTTCTAAGTGTACTGATTTTCAGAGCAAACCCTCTGTTTAGCAGCTTTAAATTTCCTTTAAAAGGGGTTACAGAAATGATATTTATAAAGTACTCCAAACCCATTCACTCTCATTCCAAGATATTTCCTGTACATCCATCTGGCAGTGTCCTTGCATTCTATAACTACTTTTAACATATGAAATCATTACAAATCCTGGATATTTAAGCTGATCTTAACCCAGTTAAAGGGGGGTTAACTCAGCAAACCAATAGAAAACAAATGAAGAAAACAGACCTGATGGGTAGTGTCTAATTGGCTCGTAGCTTCTTTGTTATAGTGTAGCATGGTCTTGCAGAGGCAAAAAACAAACATTGTTATAAGTCTGCTGTTGCAAGTGCTTTCTCTTTTTCTGGTTAAAAATAATAGTTTAGAATAACTGGCATCACAATAATTGCCAAAAAAACCCAATTTGGTGCTGACTTGGAAAAGAGCTGAAAGAGATTAGGCTGTAGAAAAATATACATATTTCCTTGAAACTAAAAAATTCTTGTATCATGTATGATATTTTGACACATAATGAGGGATTGCAGAGAGTTCTTTGGAATTAAATTAGCCAAGTTCTGTGAACTGACTGCTACAGGTGAGGTAATCTGACACTTGCAAGTATATGAAATGGAAGCATTTGTTAAGAGACATGTGAGGACATGAGTCCAGCACTCCAGGAGAAGAAACAATAGGGGTACGCCACATCTCAGTCAATGACTTAGCATGTGTTTTGCGATGCTGTGCTTTAGCTTCTTCGGTAAAGGACACTAAAGCCCTCAGAAGCAATAAATTCTTATACACTTAGTAATTATGTGGGTTTTGGTTTGGGACTTTTTTGGGGGTTTTTTGCATAGAGTGGGGAAACCAACTTACACTGTCAGTTCTTCAACACCTCTAGCAGCCTCCGGTTGCTCCCTACTAAACCTTGAACACTTTAGCTGGATTTGTTGCCTTTTCTTCTTTGCCCTCCTGCATGACATCATGATATCACTGACCAAGAATTTGGATCCGTCTGCAAAAGGACGCTTAGGGAAGTTAGAATGAAATAACTGAAGGTGTGAACTGAACTGCATCATCCAACTCCTGCGCTGCTGTTTCTTTCATACAAAGGTTGACTTGACTAAACTAACTGAAGGCCATGCTTCTGAAAGGGAATGTCCATGCAGAGGTAATGCAATGCAGTCTAACCTCACACCTTCAGCTAATTCCTCCTAATTTCCCCAGTGTCTCTGTTTGGAAAAATATCCTGGAGGCACAACAGTTTTTGAATCAGCTACACGGTTTTTGACTATAATACAGAATTGGCTACATGCCTGGAACTTCTGGTCTCTGATTTTTGCTTTCATCCAGCCTTTTTTCTTCTAATATTTCAGACAAGTAAAGTCCAGATGTTTTCTGCTGTTCAAGAGAGCAACCAGAGAGCACCCTTAAGGGATCAGTCTTTTACTTTCAGTAAACATTTAATTTAGTACATTTAATCGCAAAAACATAGATAGAGTTTGTCTTTGGATTGCTATTCAAAATACTAATTATTGCATAGTGCCTCAGGGCTTCCTAGTTCTTGCATGACTTTAAATGGAATCGGGTTCTGAATTACCACGTTCTCCATGATTGATTTGTATTTCTAGAGCAGGCAGGTCTTGAAACAGTTAAACTGCTCATCCTACTGGTAAAAGATTTACTCATAAATTGACTATTCGTTCTACAAACATAGGTACAACTCTTTATTACAATAAATACTGAAGCAAATCACTATTTTCTCAGAAGTTCCTCCTCTCTATATACTCTGTACAATGATTTCTCAGTTACGTGATTTGAAACACAAAACACTTTTGGAAATAAAACTGAAAAAAAACTATTTTAAAACTGTTACAATGCTATATTCACTTCTTCACTCTCCTCCTCAGCCATCTTCATATATCTTTAGCTGGATCTAGACTGAACTTCTTGAGACATTTCTTGAATAAATACTGAGATTAATCTTCCACTCCTAACAATTTATAACCCAGCCTTGTGTTTATCAGTGAAAAACAGTAGCTCCTTCAATCCTGCAGAGCATTTTTATTAAACAGGAAGAAAGGAAATCCATTACCACTATGCCAATGTCACAGTTTCATTCATCCTTCTTCTGCACAGTTTTTCGCCTTGTTCACTTATGCATTAGTAAACAACACTTAAGGAAACTGTAGTTAATTATTAGGATTTCTCATTTATCTCTAATGTAGTTTTATTTCATGCTGACTAATTACAGTATTTCCTTTGAACAGTGTCTTCATCATATTTATATATTATATCACAATTGCAGTAAGGGTGTAATTTGGTGGATTTCTGGGTTAGGGCAGTAATCAGAAGATTTATACATCTCCCTGAGTTGTAGGATTCATTGCCTTGCAGAGAACATTGCCCATGGTCCAGAGAGCTGGCCAAGGCATGGTCCCCAAGATGGTGGGGAGGAATAGGTGTTCTTTGGTCTTTTCCTTTCTTTGTATTCCTCTGAAAAAACAGATGGGCTACTGGTGTAAAGCAGACAATTGCAGAAGTTGGCAGAATTGCCACACTATGCTAAAGGTCTTTTCTCATGTTGCCAGCTCCACTCTACCCTATTGTCATAGAGCCCTGAGCAGCAGCCTTACACCTGCCAAAAGTCTGACTGCCCATAGGTAGGGATTCCTTCCCAGTAACTTTGTACACAGCTGTGTGTGGTACACACAGCTCTGACTAGGAGAGCACTGCTTGCATGGATTTATTACTGCACTTTTCAGTATCATTTTAGACAGCTCTGGAATTTCTGTCTCTACTTTTGTACTATCATTCTAGCTTAATACATGTATAAATGCCTGCACAGTAGAAAAGGAAAGGTCACTTATTTCAAGCAAGTAAGTGACTTACAACATATACCTTACTATGTTGGTGGCGTTACTTGTTAAGTACTTATTTCACATATTATATGCAGGCAAATGCAACAATTAATGCAATTCCATTGTATTCTGATTCCTTCTCTCTGAGCGAAAAACCATCATAGTGGTTTTCATCATTTAATTTACCTCAATTTTTTATGAGTCATTTCCCTAGTGCCTTATTGCCATACTGTTTTCTAACTGTAGGTCACGTTTTAATTAGTAGAAAATTGAAGCAGAAATCACCAGAGCAAAAAAATTTAGAGATAATTTCTTTTTAAATTTTGGCTGACAACATTCAGCTGTACCATATCTCAAAATAATACTTCATAGTATCATTTTTAATACTTACAGTTAAATAACTTTTGAAGTGTGCAGATCAGATCATTCATGATTAAGTGTTCAACTGCCACCAACATGTGCTCTGAAAAATCTGTGTTCCACACAGAGTCCAGCTATCATAAAGTTAATGCACTTTTGTGCATGGTTAGCTTTAGATATTTGGATAATATTCCAGAAGCCTAGGAACAGTCACGTAAATAGGTACTCAAGCACAAAGAAAGGGAAAAAAAACCCAACAGATCTAATACTGAATATTGAAGATACATTGGAATTAAACAGATAAAAGTGCTTTCACAGAAATGGTATTTCAAAGAATCAAGCTGTATTAAATTGCTTGGGTTGAGAAACAAACTGCCTACCACTATCTTTCTGAGTGGATTATTGACAGTAAAAGGGTCCTTAACAAGCAGAAAAAGTTGAAGGACCTAAAGGCTGAAACTAGATGTTATATTAGAAAGAGGGGTATCAATCTAAAAAGCAGCAATATAGTTTTCAACAATTTACCCAAGGTGATAATTTGAAATCTTTAATTAAAATTTGAGTTTAAAAAAAAAAAAGTGCTTCCACTTAGGCAGAAATTTTGGAGATGTGTCCAATATTACCGGTTGAAAGCACAGGGGTTTTTTGTTGTTGTTCTATTTAATTTTTCTTGTGTTTCATAACAAAGAACAGATCAGGTAAGCATAATGCTCTTTTTAAAACATTTTTGTGTTTTTTCTCATTCCCTCTTACCAACTTTTAATGGTAATTGTAATAAGGGCATTTCTAAACACAACCAAATTTAAGAATCCAAACCCCAAGATAGCCAGTTTCTTCTTTTGGATTAACAACAAGAACAAAAAAGAAATTCATATCTAGTGTGCTATAATATTCTTGTTCTTTGATTCCATTCTGGTTCCCCTAATAAAGTGCTGTTGCCAGTACTGAAACATCACCATAGCAAACAATTATGCCCTGCAATTCCTTTGGTGCTGCATGTGAAGGTGTAGTATTCAGGACAGACATTGCTTTGGTGACCTTACTACTGCAAGGGAGCAGATTTCAGCCAAAACCATGTGGACCTGATTTTCTGAATAAAAGATGGGATTGGTACCAAATTGCTTTATGGAGAAGAAATTTTCGAGTAGAACTTTTTCATCCTCTCAGATTGCCTGTATTATTCTGAGAGTAAATCCACCTACCCAAGAAAGTCTGAAGCTAGGCAGCCTCTAAAGGAAATAGTATCTCTTTTCCTTTTAACTTTTTCACTTATCTGTATACTGCCTGCTTATGCTTTACTCAGCACTTCGAAACATAAAACACATCCCATTCTCGAAGACCGCACATATGTCTTATTTGAATACAATTTGTTCGATCAGAATAAAATTTCCTGACTCACTGACCTTACCACAGAGATTTTTTTTTTCTTTTTTCTTTATCATCCCTTGGGATAAGCAGTGGAACTGCTAGTTTCTATCTGCAACTCTCTAGGAAATAAAAGTTCAGTGCAAAAATTAGAAAAAAAAATAAACAAAACAATATAACCAACAAAACCCTAAGACTTCTAATTTTTAGTTAAGCATCAGTAAACCTGTGTAAAGTGAATTTATCTATTCCTACAGTAAAAGAAACTGGAAAGGCATCAAAAAACCCAGTAAGACCATATTTAGAAACAAAATTGGACAGCAGCTTGCTATTCCTCAAGAATTTAATTTTTCTTCCCTTCTTACCACCCCATTTCTAAAGCCACCATCTGGGGTAGACACTTGTGTGAAGCTGCTGTATAAAGAGCAAACTGGGAGCTGGATCATAGAAGGCCACTGGGGAGTTCTACTGTCAATAAACAAACTGAAAAAGGTGCTCTCTTTCTTCGGCCCTCCAGGGAAACCAAGGGATCATTTGTACAAACTGGTTTAAAACTAGTCTGTTTTCCCCTTTTTCCTCACTCTGAGTATTACTGAAGTGATGCATGATTTCCTCCTGAACATTCACGAACTTCAGCTGGGGGACTTACAAGGATGGATTCTGCCCATGTGCGTGCAGGCTTGCCTACTTCCACCTGGGCTTTGAAGGATAATTGCTCACTTTCTACAAATGTTTTAAAGTGCAGTCAAAAGAATAACTGAAGACAATTTGTTTGTGGCCTTTATTTGATTTTGTAATGATTTTCAGTTTGGCTTATTTTTTGCAATTGAATTTGTTTCATTTGTATATTTCATTAAAAGAGAAAACCTTCTTGCTCTTTTAACAAAACACCATTAGTTATTGACACGCTTGTACATCACCAGTAAAGGAAGAAAGCATGAAATCTAGTGAAGTATGAGCAAGCCATGCATTTGAGAACAGATTTTACTTCTGGTTGGTAAACACACAGAGGCTGGTTTTTCAGTGCCTTGTGGTGTATTTTTAGAAAGACGGACATTGCAATATAATTCTTTCCACCACATTTTCTGCGATTTTTAGCTGGCATATTTGATGTAGTTCTATGTTCTTTTCCCTTCTGCTAGTTAGTTCCCAATTTCAAGCATTTTTTCTTATCTTTATCCTTACAGGATTGTGCAGCAATGTGAATTAGACCAAGCCTTGCATTATACCTATATACCACAATGACACTCCCAACACTTTTAAAAGTGAAGAAAGTTATCCTACATTTTATATGCAACAGCTGTTCTGTACTGCCTTCCTATGTTTCCACCGTAAATTGTCCATCTCTTCAATTCTTGTGGAAAACCCCTGTCATTTTACTGAATTTCTTAAAATCTGAAGTTTTATTTCTTGTATATGTGCCATATATTCCAATTATTTTAGGGCTTACGTGTTTGAACTGAAATAGACTGGTACAGAACTGCTACAAAGTGTGCTACAGTAAACATGAGACTTGGCAGGTGGTGATACAATCTGTTTGATTTAGTTGCAATTACAATGTGATTAGAAATACTAAACTGCAAAAAAAACACTTTGTGTCTTTGCCAAAGGCGAAAATTACAATTAGCCTTTTCACACAGTGCAGACACATGCTATCTGCACTGCAACAGTTGGGGATATGTATTTTTTTTTTTTTATTCTGTGACACTGAAATTTCTCAATTGTATCAGTTTTCCTACTTATTATTCAATTAAAAATATTTTCCTCAAACTACACTTACTGTTTAAAAAGAAGAAGAAAAAACACCCCAACAGTTATCTTTTCCTAACTTTACCTTTGGCTAGTCTTATCTACGTAACTTCTGAAATCATACTAAAGAGTCACATGAATTTTTAATGGAATACAAAAAATAAGGGTGAAAGGCACCCTGTAAGCTTATCTAGTCCAACCTGCTGTTCCATGTCAGAATTCATTATTTCAGAATCATTCCCAGGATGTTTGCCCAATTGGCTTAAAGTATATCAGTTAAACTATTGGTTGGTTCCCATTCTTTACTGTCCTTACTGTTATATTTGATGCTTAGATAAACTGTTTAAATCTGCCTAATTTTAGTATTGTGCTGCCTACCCTTTATTCCTCATCATAGGCAAATGGAGAGAAAATGTTGCGCTCTCTTCCCATTTGTAGATAACACCGAGGTGTTGGAAGATTTCTGTCACCCTGTAGTTTATTATTTTCTTAACTGAACAATAATTTCTTTCAGCTTTTCCTCACAGGTCATGTTTTCAAAATTTGCAGTAAGTTTCATTGCTCTCCTCTATACAATTTCCAATGGTATTTCTTAAATGTGATACCCAAAAGAGGACAAAATACTCCAGCTGCTACTAATACTGTAGTACTAGGTAAAACAGAGATGCTATATTGAATGCATTACAAATTACATTCCTTTATCCAATTCCTAAAATGTTTGTTTTAACAGCAGTCTGATGGTGTTGGTTCACATTCAGTTTGTAACTCACAGTAAGCCAGACACGTTTCACAGTAACTAGTACTACTTCGCAGAAAATCCCCAACCTGTCCGTGTGCATTTAATGATTTCTACTGAGGACAGAACTTTGCACAGGTTTAAAAAACAAAATAAAACAGATATTTTGATAATAGTCATAATAATAACAACAATAAACATATTATATTATTATTCAAATAGTATAATTATAAACTAAAATAAATTCTTTTTATTGCTATTATTATTTCTCCAGCTTACTACGATACTTTGAAATACAATCCCATCTTCCAAAAGAGTTTTAGCTACTCTTCACTTGCAACTGCTGGACAGTTCAGTGAACATACTATTCTATTGATCCTCGTTGAAATACAGAACAGTACCAGAATCAGAGAAGATCAGTGAAAACCTGCAGTGAACACACCCTTCCAGTGAGACAGCTAACAACTGATGCCTACACTCTAGGTACAGTTACCCCATTGGCTTTGCACCCACCTTAGAGCACCTGTTTCCCTAACTTACTTGGAAACCCCTTAGAAAAAAAGAGGGGTTAAGGAAGAAGCAGTATGATGTGACGTACTCATTACGATGACATCATAACATGTTTGCACATGTTTAACTCCATGTCAACATTAACTCCCTCACTGGGATATAAAAATAAGCTTAATTTGGAACAGCATAGTGCATATCACTAGTTGACAAAGAAGTTGACAGGCCTTAAGACCTTTTGCTAACTATATACAGATCTGAAAGGGGTTAGAAGCACATGCTGCTTAGCACCCAGATATTATTATCATTATAACAGATTTCAGAATAGCATAAAGAAAATAGGTGAGTGAGAGAACATGGTGCAGAAAATTACTTCAATTTAGAGCTAGGTCACCAGGTTGTATAGTGCAATTTTAATGTACTATTACTTAGATTATAACTTCAAACAAATAGTAGAATAAGACTGTTAGATGTCCTTTAAAAAAGTGGAAAGATCAAGTCTAGTTGTCCATGGCTATTTCTTCACATAGAAATAACACAGCTGACAGTAGGGTTGTAGGTGAAAATAGAAGCAGTCAGCTGAAGTAAAGGGTGTGAAATAACTCTGGAAAAAGAACGGATTATTTTTATCCTTTGTTTTGATATTGAAGACTGGTTCACTGCCAGCACCAGTACATCACTGTTGAATGATTGAGATTACTCAAACCGAAGTAGAGATTCATGGCACCGTATGGATGGGGACACCTCGTGGGTTCTCTGAAAGCACAGTAGCAATATTAAAATATCTTTCTCATCCTTCTTAGTCCTTCTGCCTTTAAAACCTTACAAGAAGTATCATGATTGTGTCACATATTCAAAGACAACTTTAACTTTGTTAGAGGGGCTCTTTTGCTGATTTAAAAATTGAATTCTTTTAAGAAGTTCACCTCCTGCAATTATGAAATTGCATGGAAGAATAATTATGAATAGAATAATATTCCCAAGCTCTGAAAGTCTATGAATGCAGAGATATAATTTCAAGAAAAGTATAGATCAGAAAGCAGAATTGGTAACTAGTTTTGAGCAAGTTTGAAATACATTGCTTGTGTCTTTAGACACTATCTTGTATGTAATGGAGCCAGCACCCCGTTTGTGCAATGATGCCAAGCTGCCTAAGATAGTTCAAAAGTGTGGTAAATTTAGTTTTTAAATGCAAAGCAAATTGTAAATTGAGAGACTTCTTTCTTGAAGCCCTGCAATGCAGAAAATACATTACACAATAGCTCTGCTTTTCAAGCACCCTTTGCTAAGGAAACCAACCATGGAAGCAGCATGGCTGGGGATTTTGGAACAGCTATGAGTGCTTTGCTCTGCCAAAAAGCTGCAAGTGCAATCACAACCTCAGCACTCACAGCCACTGAAGAGGATCTCCCCATAAAGGTCTGCAAAGTTACTTTCTTCCTCTGCAAGCCAGCCTGCAAAACTTAATCTCTGCAGTGCAAAAACCTGACCATGTACACAGAGAGATCCCAGACTGTCATAGGTTGGTTAATATCACTTCTCTTTTCATTCTGTTCCTGCATCAGTCTCTACCCATCTCATGCCTCTCTTTTTACTAGTCTGTGTGTCAGCATGGTGAGGCGGAGACCTCTCTTTGTTCTGTAATTGTATGTGCTGTAGCATCAAGGAATCTCAGGCTTGATTATAGCTCCAAGGTGCTGCTGTAGCAAAATAATTATGTAGTAGAAAAGGAGAATGGGATGATCTTAGAGCTTTATCTCTGCCTTGGGCCACAGACCCAAACTGGAAAAAGCTATTCATTATGCCTGCTGAGTTATCAATTGCCAAGTCTTCTGTAGAAGGATGGCAATTGTAACAATTCTCATTTTATGCAGGGAAAGCTAAGGACAGAGAATAAGACCGGAGAGGCATGTTGTGGAAGTTTTTTTTTTTGTTTTGATTAGTTTTTGTGGGCAGAGATTAAACATTCACTTAATTAACTATGCGTAAACAAGACAGAGTACTATAATACCTTTGATTGCACTTTTAAGTGCAACAGTCTATTCATTTCATTGCTACCTTAAGCTCTATTCTTGACATACAGAGAAGATGTTGGTAGCAAAGACTCATTAGTTATTTCCCATAATCCAAGAAAAGTGCTTTGTGGTGCTTCCCCTGACAAGGCATTGTTGTTAGCTAAATTAAAAGCCTTTCTGATAAAGATAAGTAAATCCTACTGCTATACATTTCCTACAGTAAATTCCATTCATTCTGAGTGATACAACAGCTAGCACGTTGTTGTCTTGTTTTCGGCTGGGATAGAGTTAATTTTCCTCTCAGTAGGTGCTGTGTTTTGGATTTAGTGGGAGAAGAATGTTGATAACACTGATGTTTAGAGTTTCCTTCATTTTCCTATTAAACTGTCTTTATCACAACCCGAGTTTTACCTTTTGTCCATTTCTCCTCCCCATCCCACCAGGGGGGAAGAGGAGGGGTGAACGAGAGGCTGTCAGGCCTTAGTTGCTGACTGCTGGGTTAAAACACAACAGTTGTAAGCTTATAATGCAGAATGAAAAAAGGCAAGTGTGGCTTTAGACCTCTCTTGCAAAACTGTGTCCTGAGCTGCCTCAGAGATGAGGCTGTTGGAATAGGTAACACCATTTTTCTGTAGTCATTCTGATGTCTTAAAAGGCCTTATGGGTTTTGTAAGAATCCTGAAAAGATGATCAAAAGCCAAAAATTTCTCTAAAGCTTGCATGTAAAATTTTACCTGCAGAGAACTTATTCATAATACTTGATGGCTCACTAGCATGGGAAGAAAATGCTCACAGTTTTGAGTAAATGCTTCAAGTTTAAAAAACGGTTATTATCATTTTAAAATACAGTATAGATGAGTCTACAGAAGTATATTCCAATTCACATTAAGTTCAGTATACTTTTTACACAATATTTTTAATACAGAGCAAAACCACTACTCAGTACTTCAAGTCATTTACATTCGGCAGATGCAAAAGCAAGTAATCTACCATATAATATGACGCATAACCTCAGCTGATAATATCATGAAAACATAAAGTAATGAAAGGCTAAATTGAAGGAAAAAAATTCAGGAATGGGCAAATGAGACTTTCAGGAAATAACAGAAGCCATACAGGACAGATACATTTCAAGAACTTTCTTCAGACAATTAACAACAAAAATCAAAAATATACCCATGGTTTTCCAGGAGATCTGGGACAAGTAATATTTCCTAATCGCCACACTCTGACACTGCTCAAACCAAAGTGGACAAGCTTGCACCTATCTCCCCTCCTTTTTCAGAATGGAGGAAAAATAGATAAATAAAAGAATAAGGATGAACCTAAAAGAGATAAGTGAGACAAAAGTATAAAGAAATCCCATATTTTTGTAATTAACAAATAAAAAAAAGAAGGAAAAAGATGTTTCAGAGTAGCATGGGACACATGGTGTTGTACTATGTAACTTGTACACCTATGCTTTTGCTGCCCATCCCCTTCTTAACATGGTGAAACGGTTGAAGAATTTGAGATTGAACACAATTCTTGCACAAATTTCACCCTTTATGATTCCAGTCCTCTTGTAACATTTTCTTATATTGTCATCTTTCTGTAACTATGATTAGGTTATTCTTAATATACTAAAATGTTATCCAAAGGTTTATGTAAGGACTGGAATATAGAAGCTCATGTTTCTTATTTGTTGACTCAAAGTTGAAATTTCTGCAATATTGAACTTCTGAAGTTTATTTATTTATTATGAAAAAGTCCAGAGTCTGAGCCATACTAAAACTGAAATGGCCAATTCCCATATTTGGCACAAAAACTGGAACTCCAGCCAAATGTAAGGAAGAGCTTTCTGAAATGGAGCCTGATTTCAATCATATGTGAGTGAATGATGCTGTAAGGTGCTCATTTCAAGTCTGTACCCAGGTCATAAGGAAAGCATTTGGAGTTTTATGGAGATATCTCATCATTATCTCTTTCAAAGCTTCATCAGCTCTGGAAGACAAATCTGTCTTGGCCAAACTGGTACTAAAAGGAAGAGGTTCATTTAGTCTAACTTAATCTTTTTTCTTCTCAACATAAGGGCAGAAGGGCTTTTGTTTCCATAGTTACTATGCTATTTCCTTTGAACTTCTTCCAGAAGACTTTTATCTCTTCCACATGCACTGACACACAATCCCATGAAGTAGGTATGTATTTGTGAAACACTCTGTGCTTCATTACCAATTCTTTGATGGATGTAACAGAGGAAATTTAGTCCATTGTTGAAGCTAAATATCTGACTTACTGATTTAGGTGTTTCAATATTTAGTAACGTATTACTACAACTTGACTTCAGAATATTACAAATGACAGATTAATCACATTTATTCTGAGAGTTTTTTTGAAGTTATTATTGTTCAAAGCTGATTCCTTGTTATTAGCAATTTTGAGTTGATGGAGTTGCATGCTTTCTAAATTTAAGAAAGCAATGCTTTGAAATTAAAATATGTGATCCTTTTTCTTTTAGTTCAGTATCACTATCTGTATACTGGCAATAAGAAACTCAGGAAAGACAGGCTGCTGGATTTTTTTGTGGGTTTTTTTTTTTTTTTTCTAAAACATAGAAAAACCTGAACTTTAGTTGAATTTATCCAGTTTTTCTACCCTTGGAAGCATTTATATCACTTTTTAAAAGTTTCCATTTTGGTCTTAAGGACAGCACTACTCTTAGCATTGTTCTAAAACCATTCCCTTTCAATTCAAAGAATAAATTTTCATCAAATGAAAAATCTCTATTCTATCTAGACACTCTATCCATTCTAAACTAGTGTTAAATGCCTATGAAAATCAAAGGGAAAATTAACTTCAAGGTATTTATTTTCTTAAAAGATTATTTTAAAATGCTTTTACACAGAAATTTATGCAACTGGTTTCATAGAAAGATACACAACCCGTTCCATGGTCTACATCAGTGGTTCTCAAAGTGTGATTCTTTGAACATAGACGACTTCTAAGGCACTAAGTGAGCTGCCCTTGTAGCACAAAGCAATGCCGAAACTCTCTGCTTTGACTCTGAGGTCCAGTGCTCCACATGCAGCTTGTCATGAGACTCTTTTCATTGCATAGCTCACTAAAAAACCTGGAAACAGGGTCTATACTGGGGCTCTCCAACACTGAATACCAGTAGTGATATGAAAGCTATGTCAAAGTGGTGCTATTTGGGCTACCACCATTTTTCTAAAGGGAGGGAGGGAACAAGTGGACTCCTTTTTTAGCAGTCAGAGAGTAGACACTGCATCCAAATAAAAAGTGGACAAAGGGCTGGAGTGTGTCTCCTTCCTTGCATGGATGGGATAGATGAAATGATAGAATTTGCTTGTATTGATCCCATTACAGTATTACACAAATATCTTTCTTCAAGAAACAGACAACTGAACAAACCCAAACCAAAACCCAAACTAGGTTCTCACTAAAGCCAGCAAAAGATCTTTCAAATGTTCTGTTAATTTTTGTGTGAAAACATACAAACATACACATGAGCTTAATCTGACAAATGAGTAAGGTTATACAGAGTACATAAAATATCACAGAAGTCTGTGCAGAAGCATAGGCTACCTTACAGATATCCCACCACACTAGGAAACAAAACTCCCACTGCCTTAACCATAAATTGCAGACTCATTTATTTATTTTCTTCTATATCTATAGTCAGAAAAGTCATCATTCAAAACAAATGTTTAATCCAAGACTCCATATCACATGTTCTGCTACCCTTAAAGATTGTTAGCAATCAATAAACTATGAGGAATGTCAGCTATTCTTCTACCGAGGTATTCAGTAAAAATAACCAGTAGTTAAAGTTTTCTGTTTGCAATTGCCTAAAGATAGTTGTCTAGATATTGGATCAACAACAGAACAGACTGATCTTATACTTAGGGAATGTGAATGCTCCCAAACACAAGTGTCAGTGACAGCTCAGGAAAGATATGTGTGATACTAGAACTGTTTCTGATAGGAAAGTTGATTTAAAGAAAGTTTTTGGCTTCTCCGAGAAAGTAATACAGAGATCACATTAATGACTTATATAAAATTTTGCCTGAATTCACTCACTGCCTGGTATCCCTAATTATCCGATAACTGTTGCTAAACATTGTGGGAGTGGAAATTATAGGGACAAAGTTCTAGATGATTCGGTTATTCTTGATTCTACTGACTCAAGAATAATACTGAGCATTTAGCCTAATTCCCTTCTGATTCATCTGTTACAGCAGCTATGTGAATTTGGCTGAAGAAGTCCATGTAATTTGTCTTGATATAGGAAAGAAGCTTTTTACAGTGAGAACAATCAATCACTAGAACTAGCTCCCCAAGGACGTGGTCGAGTCTCCATCACAGGAGGTTTTCAAGATGCAATTGCACAGGGCGCTAGATAATCTCATTTAGACTCCCTTACCTATAAAAGGTTGGACCAGATGATCTTTTGAGGTTCCTTCCATTATGGGCTGTTCTATGATTCTGTGATTAATTCTGTTAGTAAGTGATCTGGTAAAAGGTGTAATAGAATTTTCTTCTCTGCATGTTATTTAACTTCAGTTAACTATGTATACCCATGAGATATGTGGAGAAGGCATGAAACAAGGAATAGATAAGACAAATTGAATCTGATGTGAATGCAGTGACACTAGTGTCTCCTCCAGATGCTCCATGGTTCCGAAGTGTCATTTCATTTACACGTGCAATGTATCTGCATTGGCCCCAGCAGACTTCAAAACAGGATCATAATTTGGCTGTAAAGAGTAATTTTAAGTCTATTAGACGCTTAAAATGGATTCTAACTTATTCATTAAAAGGAAGGCAATGTATTGTGAAAAATAGCTCCTTATTCCCAGACGGAATACGAGCTGCTCTCTGCAGTCACAGAGACATTTGGCAGTTACGGTGTGGTGTTGACATAGCTGCAGGCCCTGGCAGATGACCCAGTTTCACATGGCTTTGCTCATTTCTTCCTCCCTCTTGCCCCTCAAAGTCTAAGGAAAAGTACCGGGCAGTTTCTCACCTGGGCTAGTTGGTTTTGTGCATGAGTCATTACAAGACTCCATCACTATCTTGTTTGACGTAGGCACATTTGGCTATTGTATTTTCAGTAGGGTTACGAAGTCATCTCAGTGCCTGTGCTTGAATACAATGTTGGTTGTCAGTACATGACTAGGTCAGGAGTTGAATGAGGACAGATCAACTAAGATAAAACACCAATGAACTGACTCACATGGGTGGGAGTGAACCACAAAAATAAATTCATATTGTCTTTGTCTGGGCAGGTGTCTTACTGGATCCTTTGCTTTTCCCAAATGTGAAAGCCTTTTGTGTCAAACATATCATACAACTCAAAAAGCACCATGAGAGAATAGCAGGTGGAAAGGGCGATGACATTAGTATTTCAGCCCACAAGGACTGTGAAATGTTTCTGGTTTAAATCACCAAATAGTGATCCACTACAACTGTTTTGCCTGGGAAAGAACTAGATGAAAAGTAGCTAACACAGCACAAATTAATAAGACACTAGTCTACTTTTCTTTCTTTTTTTTTTTTTTTTTTTTTTT
>Ga0065711_1002610_pt1 | contig 48514 bp, 29 predicted proteins | sample Hoacrofraction12_FD_59098 | JGI IMG/M metagenome (GOLD analysis project Ga0065711, IMG submission 59098) | Hoatzin crop microbial communities from Cojedes, Venezuela - Epithelial fraction 12 v2 (version 2) | ecosystem: Host-associated > Birds > Digestive system > Esophagus > Crop | place... | reverse complement strand
AGATAGTATAACTGCTTACATTACTATTTCTCCTGAAGATTTTTTAAGCTTTCAAAAGAATATGAAGACTGCACCTTTGAGTACTCAGGGATAGATGGAAATGTTAAAACGAAGATTACTTGTGACTTCCCATCTGTACTTTCATGCATATGATATCAGAAATAAATATTTTTTTTCCCCAAAAACTTTTAAATGCTCACCAGAGACTTTAGCGGTGCTTATGTAATGAATTAGGAAGGTATTAATTTCCTGCAGATGTGTAAGCAAAGAGGCAAAAGAAAGAAAGGCTGTCTTCTTTTTGTCCATTTCCATACTGCTGAATAAGAGGGTCACGGAGGAAGCTTGGAGGTCGGACCTCTGACTGTCTACTCGGCTTGTGCATCGCACCCTGATAGCCAGCTCTTTGCAAGAGCTGGTGCGGAGGGACCAGCCCCGCACAGCGCAGACACCAGCCAGCCAGTGCCACGCAGCTGGGGGCCAGGACCTGGCCCCAAGACTGCTTTTAGGCAGCGCGCTGGCCGTGCCCTCTCAGTGCTGCAGCAGAGGCCGGGTCCCCTCTGCCGCGGATGTGTGGGCATTACGTGCTGGGGTCGTGTCTGAAATCTCTGGTTTTAAGCGAAGGATAATGTTACCTGTAATAGTAGTTCCCTTCTCAGAGGTTTTGTGAGGTTAAAGAGGAATTCTGTGGAGCGCTGAAGTGCTAAGGGTGATAGCCATGGGGGCACTGAGAAGAAAATTTCATTTTTGTTCGGTATGGGATTTGGATAGCACTCACTGAATAAGGCCTCGGGTCTTGTTTGGAAGAAAGGAATAAAACTAAGAGATAACCTAAATTCTGGTATTTTTTAGCTTCTGTCTGATTGATTTTGCAGGCTTGATGCAGGTTTCTAATGTGATTTGGCAGGTTCTGGGAAAATAACCCCGAGTGTTGTTTTTTTATTGCTTTTATGTCACGCAATATTCAGGCATTTTTCATTCAGCTTTATCTTCCTTACACCATCTTTTTGTTAGCATTGCTGCTTTCTAGCTTTCTTCTTGCCAGCAAGCATCTCCATTTCCATTTGTTTTCTATTGGCTTCTTCCCTCAAGATGAAGCCCTTTGCTAGGAAGCAGATCCAGGCTCCTTTCCTGCTGTGGCCAGCAGGTCAAGGGAGGTGATTCTGCCCCTCTGCTCTGCTCTGGTGAGACCCCACCTGGAGTCCTGAATCCAGCTCTGGAGCCCTCAGCACAGGAAAGACAGGGACCCGTTGGAGCGGGTCCAGAGGAGGCCACAAAAATGGCCAGAGGGCTGGAGCACCTCTCCTGTGAGGAAAGGCTGAGAGAGTTGGGGCTGTTCAGCCTGGAGAAGAGAAGGCTCCGCGGAGAGCTTATTGCAGCCTTTTAATACTTAAAGGGGGCTTATAGGAAAGATGGGGAAAATGTTTTTAGCAAGGTCTGTTGTGATAGGACAAGGAATAATGGCTTTAAATTAAGGGAGTGTAGATTTAGGGTAGATATAAGGAACCCCATGAGGGTGGTGAATATAATAATATAATATAATAACCCCATGAGGGTGGTGAAACACTGGCACAGGTTGCCCGGAGAGGCAGTGGAGGCCCCATCGCTGGAAACATTCAAGGCCAGGCTGGACGGGGCTCTGAGCAACCTGGTCTAGTTGAAGATGTCCCTGCTCACTGCAGGGGGGGTTGGGCTAGATGACCTCTAAAGGACTCTTCCAACACAAAGCATTCTATGATTCTATGTTTCCATGATTCCATAATTCTGTGATTCCTGTCTGTCTAACTAAGCCTTTATGTTTTAGTCACAAGGCTCCTCCTCTGCAACTGGGAAATTTCTTTTCCACTACAGATGTGGTTACATACGTTTTCTTAAATGACTATCAAATACTGAAGTTGATATCTCACAGGGATTCAGAGGAAAAAAAATACCACATTTTACAGTTCTTTCAGCCATACTCAAATACTCAAAATCTGGTGGATTTTGTTTACGTGCTTTTTCCACGACCACCCTTGGCTACTGTTTTAAGTGAATGAAAGCTAGAGCAGAAGCAGGAGCTCAGCGAGAGGTGTACCACACAGCCTAGCTCTGCTGTGAGCTGCGACAACTTGCAACCACAGAACATGACTAATAATTAAGAAGCTTAAAGCTTTACTTTGAAATACCTCTATCTGGTATTTCTGAGAGTGGTGGGACTAACTTGCTGTGCCTGGCATTTTCCATCGGCTTTCTGAGGGTTTCAACAAGTTCAGGTGTTCCTCGGGTGAGATGCTCCTCCTTCTCCTTCATGTCCCCAGAAGTCCCCTCCTCGTCCCTGCAGGCAGCTTCTGCTCTTGATATTTGTAACTGTCTTGCCTACCTCTCAGCAGTGAATAAATGTTACTCACTCTTACATGCAGTAAAATTCCCTTTTTGGAATTCCTTTTCTTGGACTGAAAATTGGGTTGGTTTGATAGAAAAGATTTGTTTCTGTCTCTTGACTAAAAGATTTCCGACTTCGTCTCCTGTGCTGTTTACAGACAGCTGGTAAATCTAATTTAATTACGTAGTATGACTGATGCAAGGGATTTAAGTCCTGTAAGTCAGGACTCACATTTAGTTTTTATGATTTTTGTATATTTTTGATGACAAATCCTAGTTACTGTCTATCTGGTTTCTGGTCCTGTAGAAGAACTGGAATTGTGTTTTTCAACTTTCTGGGAAAGAAGTGCATTTAAAAAGAGAATTTTCAGCTGATGATGCATTTCTAGAATCTAGCACTCTACATTCAAGTTTGTTTTTTTTTTTTCTTTCTCTCTGAGTGAGCAAGTTAGGAGAGCTTTATCCTGTTTGAGTTGAGCAGAGGAACCCCATGTAAGGTGCCTTTTTCTGGTCCAGCTCCTTGGGAGTTTTGGGGATTTTGTTGTTTTTCATTCCCCAGCAATATATCCCAGGGTTCCTGCTTTGTGCTTTTGTAGGAATATAGAACTCACATTCCACAATAATGTTGAAATATAGAATTTGTGGTATAGTTAACAAGACAGATCTGTGGCAGTTGAGTGAAATCCTAACTTTCGGTCCTGCTATGGTTATCAATGCTGTCTTTATTCCTCATTGAACCTTGGGGGAAACATGATACTTTTGTTTGGAAGTACATATATCTACTTGCTTCAAGCAAGGGAGCATTCATTACTTTGCCCAACAATGTTCTTGGGATTTAGCCCACATGACATGAGGGATGAGTATCTTTTGTTCCATTTTATATTTTCCGTTGGGATAAGTAGTGGCTTCTGTATTTTGAATAAAACTTGTGAGAGAGGAGTATCTTCTGGAACTGGTTCTTGAAGGACTAGTGTAAGGTCAGGGCTTTAGAGATTTCTGATACCATTTCAAATACTGTGTTTACACTGTCTTTTTATTTTTGTCTTTTAATGTGATATAGAGCCAAATCTTGATCCCCTTCATTGTATTTCTTTCCCTGTGATTGGGACAGTTTGTTGCATTGCTGAATCGTTGAGACGAGAGCCTCTGTCCTACCCGGTCCTTGCTGCTCGTGAGATCTTTGGCTGGCGCCTTCCTGACCGGGTGCTGCATGATGAGCCACAAAGGCAGCCTGCGTGCTAGCCAGGCTGCAGGCTCCTGACAGGTTTGCACAATATCTGTAAAGCTCCACATGTGCCAAAAGTAGGATATCAAACCAGCTTACGTCTCACTTCACTTTTTTGCCAACCAGTATAAATCTACTTTATGTGAATGGGATCCTCTCCTACCGCAGCCTTTTGGAATAGGATTCATCTCACTACACTTATGGACGTTTAAACCTTCAGTGTGTGTTTAAGTTTGAGCTGGTCACCCTCACCTCCTTTTAAGGTCAAGGCAGAGAAATCAGGACAGAGAGAAGTCATCTGATCTTGCCCTTGCCAATATGCCTGTCTGAGAATGAGATGAGTCGTCCCGTGGAGGTGCTTCTTTCCCTTCATAGACTGTTGGGGAACCACAGGATAATTGAGATTTAGCTCCCTAACCTTCCAGATGCCTGAGTTCCTCAGGTGAATCATGGTTTGTATTCTATGACTGCCTTTATGGTTAGCCCAGGCTAGAAGCTGATGGAATAACTCTGTAGATGGAGTCATCTTTGGACAGCCTTTGTACAGGTGTCACCACAGCACTGGTGCAGAGGCAGAAGTAGAGAGGCTTTTGAGTGGTAGATCTCTTTGACGTTATTTATACATCCTTTGCCAGCTGAAGATGCTGAGATAGGTGGTGTTGCTTACTCAGGATGGTTTAATCTGCCAGTCAGCATTGTATTTATCCAAACTATAAGTAGCTTAAGCTTTCATCTGTGTTCCTACATTTGATGTACACTGGATAAAGTGTGCTTGTTTAGGTATAAAGTGACATGGTACTGAGTCTCTTCAGCCAGATGATGGTACTGCTTCATCATCCTTTACGAGGTTTCTCAGACACGTTAAATGAGGCTATTGGACAGAAGAGAGATCTTAAAGGAGATGGAAGTGCTCATACATTGTCTACGAATAAAACCACACGAAGGCAATACCTGACTTAAAAAGTGTAAAAATGTGTCAGCGATTTCTAAATAATGTTTATTTAAGGCTGTGGAAAGATCTAGCAGAGTGGACACAGGTGTCCGCCTTACTAAAGCAGTGTATGATTTTAGAACCTTTCTAAGCAAGTTGTATGTGGTACATGCTTCAGCTAGCAAGTGTCTGTGGAGAGGTGAGAAGCCAAGTGCCATCAAATTTGGAGCTTTGGAAGTGCATGTCTTCAAGTAATGGGGATTTACCATTGCAGTCAGCTCCAGACTTGTAGGAGGTAACTTCAGCCGGATCGCAAGGCCCAGTGGGGAATCAGTGAGGAATCCAGGTGGGATTCATCTGTCTAAACGCAGACCTCTCATGTATATTGAGTACCACTGAACCCTAGGCTCCACTTAAAATAAATGGAGAAGATTAAGCTTAGGTGATGCAATTCATCCCCTCCTGATTTGGGTACAGAAAACAGACCAAGTGAATTGCACCCTAAACCCATCTGTTTCTCACCATTAAGAGAAGTTCCTATACAGGAAGCCCTGGGTGACCAGTAAAGTGTAGATACATGTAGTTAATAGGTGTCTAACACCAGATGAGATAAATTTAATCCTCTCTCATGAGGCATCTTGTTGGTAAAGTGATGAGTGGAATTCGCGACACAGGGAAAGTTCGAGTAATCCAGCATCCAGACAGATGGGCTACAAGCACAGCAGCCTTGTGGCTGTCAAGGAAAAGAAGCTCTCCTAAGACCACGAAACTGTCTTTAACTCAGGTTGAATTCCTGGCTGCAGTCTTGTATATTTTCTGTGAGACCTGACCAGATTATTCTTCTCCAAGTTGCTCTTCTGTTCTAACGCGAATATGTTGTAGCATGTAAATTGGTTTTCAGGAAAAGAAGTTCACAAAGTAGACAGGAACTGGATAAATACTGTAAATATGAGAAGGCAGGAGCTGATGAGACTGTTCATATGAAGGGGTATTTTGTACAAGGGCAGGATCATGAGATCTCCAGAGCTGCTCTGCAGGCTCAAACTTTGGCCTCATTGTCCCAACTACAGGACAGGGAGACAAAGGGGAAGGTTGTGAAATGGCAGTGGTCTGCGCTGGAGGAAAGCAGAGAGAAGACATGAATAAATAAGAGCCTGCATAAGAAGGAAAAAGCAGAATGGTATGGGAGGAGAAAGAAGGGAGAAAAGATCCAAGGGTGTCTACTCTTAAGGAGGGCGGGAGAGAACAGAGATGAGCAGGTAAGTAGCAAAGTAAAAAGGAAGAAAATTCCAGTATAGAGGTAGGAATCAAAAGGCCTAAGTAAAAAGGTGCCAAAGTTTGAAAAGCTATTCACACACTTACTAGAAATGAAAGATAATCTTGCAAGCATAAAGAAACCTACATGGGTAGTGGATGAACAAATGAGGCAACTACTCTTTTCTTCTTAAGTCATCCCTTATTGCAATTTCCTGCAATTTATTGAAGATTTTGAAAGATTAGAGAAACTATTTTTCTGAGACGTGCTAATTTGAGATGTAAGCCTAAGAGAACAAAGATTGTTTCTGCAAGTGGTGAGTTGTTCTTTTCCAGATCTAGTGACTGAGAAGATTTTGTGTAGATTTGGTTGCATTTGAGTAGTTCAGAGAGTCAAATAAAAGCACAATGAACAGATGTAGGGAACCCTTTCTTCCCATGGATTTATGTTTGGTGGCTGTGTGTAGTATTTAGAGTGAGATTTTTTTCAGGTGCAATCTTTTTCTTTTGTCAGGCCACTTAAAATGGCTCATTGTGGAGCCAAGTGGCTTACTTTTGTAATGTCTAGTGTTTAGTAATGCATAATCTCACACTGAAGTCTTCTACTGGGCGCTTAACAGCTCTCTCTTCTACTTGCCGTCTAGTGTGTTCTCGGTTTGCTGAATCTCCTAGGAAATTTATGTCTTTGAGATCTCTCTCTTCCAGGTGAGTTACTCTTTGCATTCCATTGGCTATGATGATTAATATGTCTATTTGCCATAATGGGAACTTACAGACACGTAGCTCCTAGATAGACGCATACATGGTAGATGCACAGTGAAGGTATCTTAGTCTGGAATTGACTTCCACCTTGTGTAATCGATAGCTTTGCTTCACATATTTTCCAGTGAGAGACTTTCGTAAGTGTTCAAGTAATACATTCCTGGTGGCAGTGCTGGAAAAACATACCTTAGATCATGCTGCTTACTCTATGAAATCTGGTGCACATAAATTCACAACAGTTAAAATCAGCAGCCAAAATATTTATGTGTCACTTAAAATAGGAACAAAAAAGGTGGATTTGATGTAAGCTTTGGGTAAAGATTAGCATGGTCGTTTCCATTCAAAACATTCTTTCTATGGTCAGTTTCATGTCATGCATAAGATAAAGAGATGTTGCATGATCTTTGGAGCAATGAAAAATGTACTAAGGTATTATAATTTGAGTTTCTTCCTAAGTCTGTTTTGTCCAGCCTTGAAATGTTGCTGGACAGAAGTAGAATCCAGTCTTTCTCAGGTGAGGTTTACAACAATGTAAATACCCCTAAGCTAATGTAAAGGTGGTTTGGCAGAACAAGGAATAAGAGGTGTGATATTTTCTTCAAAGAAAAGAAAACAAAAAATATTCACAACAGCCAAAATTTCCAGAAGTGCTCATCACTTTTGGGTGCTCAGCTTGAGATACCATCCATGGATTCACTTGGCTGGGTGAGTTTGATTCTTATCATATGGTGGGGTTGTTTTTTTTTAAATTTGAAATATCTTTTGTCTGTGGAACAGATGCTTGGGTGTTGCTCACCCTGTCTCTTTTCTTTCCACTTTGACCTTGAACTTTTGATTGTGTCCAGTTTTCCTTGTAGAATTCTGTTTCTTGTTGTTATTGCCAGAATAAATTTATATGTAGAATGTTGTGTTTTGGCCAAAATTCTTTCCAAAATTCCAAAGGCTAAATACTTTTCTGGCTTGATGCTAATCTGTGCTTGAGTACAGTAGAAGGAGCCTGAGAAACAATACTGTCATTGAGAAAAAAAATGTGAACCCACTGCCTACTTACTGCTCTGGAATTCTGTGTTACTCGGGTGAGTTGTTGTGTAGTGATTTCTTTGCCTGTGCCTTTGAGTATTCTTCATTACCTCTCTTGCTAAAAAAATGCATGAACTTATTAATCCCAAAATGCGTTGGCATCCGTATGGGTATATTTGTTTGCCGCCCTTTGACGATAGGCTGAGAAGTTTGCTATTAGGGGTGAACCTGGGCACGAATCGAGACTACAAGGTAACTGAAATACTGTTTTCCTGTAATTTCAGCCTAAAGCAAAAATATTTTAACTAATAAATTTAATACAGTTTCAGGTGTGGTAGCCTGACCCATTAGCTCAGCAGTGTGGATGAGGCAGCGGGGTCGCAGTTCGGATCAAGGGGGATTCAGCTGCTGCTCATGTGCTCAGATTCGTTGCGTGAGAAGTCCTTTGGTAGCTGCAGGCAAGCAGTTCCGGGCAGCAGCGCTGACACACAGCCCTACTCATTTTTCAAGAGATAGATAGTAAAACCTCATAGTAAATAAAAAGTCATTCAGCATGCTGTTTTGTAAACATGTATAGTGCTGATATTCTATGGTTCTGTGGTTCTGTTGTGCAGCCCTAACAACGGCTCCTTTATTTAAGCGCGATAGCCGAGGGCAACTTCTGCACAGCGAGGCACTACGGAACGGGCTGTGCCTGCCATTTCCCTAGTCACTAACTGAAAGACAGCCGCCTTTTTGTAATTTTGCTGGGCAGCTTCCGCGCGGCGTGTCACGCAGTGGCGTGCGGCTGCCGACGCCGGCAGGCCTGCAACGGGCACCAACGTGGCGCCGCCGGGATGTGGGATCTGTCCGTCCTTTTTCTGTCCGTCCAGGTGCTCCCCTCCAGCCAGGCAGGGCACTCCTAGAATGTTGGTGCGTTACCAAGAACCAGAGGCTGGCGCTACATCTGTATCAGCACTGCGTGCTGTAGCGTGCTCCCAGTTTTGTGAAACTGTGTAGTTGTGATAGAGGGGAGTAATGATAAGAAAAGCCATGTGTGTGCTGCTCTTCTACTCACAGTTTTCTTTCCCCTGCTCACTAAGTAATCTCCATGTTATCATCTATGCACTGTTCCTTTCTCCACGCTCTAACTTCTCTGAAAATGACAGATTTCTCCTGCCTCATGTACTACGTTAGAAGCACTTTGCCTTGCCTTGCCTTGCCCGTCTCAGTACCTCGCCTTTCTCTGTTCTTGCTCTTTCTGTCTCATACAGGATCTCAAATGGCAGCAGGCACCTTTGTATAGGTGTCTGAACTGAGCCAGCTTTGATTATAATGGCTGGTTGGACGTATATTTTACATACAGACCCTTCATTTCGGGGGTTTAATCAGCTAGCTGAATCCTATCCATATTTTTTGACTTGTTCTTTTTGGTGATGCTGATAAACGTGTGTTCACTTTAATTGCTCTCAGGTGGTATGCTGGCAACTTTGGTTCAAGACATTGTCTAACCTAGATTCAAAGACTGATCTTTCTCACACCAGAGAGATGTGTTCAAGTGCTGAGTAGTATAGAGAGATGCGTTGTTCAGAGTGTTTTTGCATTAGTGCCTCCATTTATAACTCCAGACCTTCTTCAACATACTTTTCCAGCAACTAGTCTTTCTTTCTGTCTTTTTCACATGTGTCAAGAGAATCAGGCAAAAGCCAGTTCCAGGCAAATTGAATCATAAAGGAGATGAGTTGAAACCCATTTCAGACTACGTGGTATTGCTAATTGGCTTTGTACTTTCAAAAATTAAGTAGAATCATATTTTAGTCTGTCTGGCAAGTAATAATTTTTTTATATAAAGATTGGAAAACCTGAAAGTGCTGATGGCAGCGTCTGCAGTGTGGATGAACGCCTTAGCTGCATGATGGCAGGGAGTTTGCTGCATAGATAGTAGACGTCTTGTGCCCGAATGGAGTGGTTGAATATCCACGGAACTATTGAATAGTACAGATGCAACCACAGCTGTTCTCGTTATACATACTTACAAATATGTCTAAACAATTTTAGTGTGGAGGGGGGAGGTAGAGAAAGCTTTCAGTGAAGCAGAGGGAGTTGCCAGTTTTTATTCAGTATGGTGGAGCTGAACTAATAGCTATTGCTTCAGACTCCTCTCATGGCTTACCACTACTTTATTTTGATTTATTCATTTTATTCCTCTAGCACATAGGAGTTGCATTGTGGGCAAGACCTGCTGCGTGCTAGCAGCTTTTTAAAGCAATTTTTGTCGATGTCCTGAACAAAACCACTTGTCTGTGTGTCTGGTGTGTGTATTGATTTTACAGACTGTCTCCTGCCAGGTGGGTAATAAATGCTCAGCTGTGACAGTTCTGAAAGCCCAGCAGCTAGACCATCCCCAAAACAGCCTCTGGTGCAATGATGGGGAAAGGATTAGAGAGCAAACAAGGACCCTTTAAAAGCAGTTAAATAATTTATTTAGTATGCAAAAAGGCTATTAAGAAGGCAACCCTGCTTAACTTGCCACTCAGATGTTTACAGTTACAAGCACTGGAGCTCTGCAGTCAGCAGGTGGGGTCTCCATCCCAAGCAGTTACTACCAAGTTGATTAATCTTCGTTAATGATGCACCTATATCCTCTGTGCTTCCAGTTTGTTTTCTACTGCTACTGCTTTAGTGGAAAGTATTATCTTGCAGTGAATGAACCAAAAAGAGAGGGGGTTTCCTTTTCTGTTTGTTATCTGTTTACAGGGTTTGGATTAAAAGAATAAACCTGTTTCTCCAGCCGACTCAGCTAAAACAAGACCATCAATTTCTCAAAGCTCATGAAAGACAAGGAGAAAGAAATCCAAGGCATTCACCCTGCTGACAAGCTGCCAGAGCCCCCAGAACTTGCTCTCACGCTGGCGTCTTTTCTGCCCTTGGTGTCATGTGCAAAACACGAGGATTTGTGCTGTGCTAATCCCTCTAATGAGGGCTTCTCCCAACCTCTATATAAACCCCACTCAAAGCTGCGGCTGCTGGGCAGGCACCACAGAGCCAAAGCGCCCGACTTTTGAACTGCGTTCAAGGCAATTAGAGGCCGGGATTAAACAAACTCCCGATGCCAGCGTCCTCAGCAGCGAGAGGGATTATCCCGGTCGGCCAGTGCATGGAGCCGCGGCGAGGCCGGGTTGTCCCGCGACGGAGATCTCCCTGCTCCACTCGCTCAGCTCCGATGGAGAGGCAGAGCCCGCACCCAGGCCTAATGGCCGCCCTGAGGTGGATCTTCTGGGCTGGGCTGGGCTACCTGAGCTGCTGCTGTGTCCCCCGGGCGCGGGCCCAGTTCCCCCGCGCCTGCATGACGGCGGACGCCCTTCGCTCGAAGCGCTGCTGCCCGGCCCTGGGGACGGAGCCCGGGGACGTCTGCGGGTCCCTGCAGGGCAGGGGACGGTGTCAGGGCGTGCAGGTGGACACCCGGCCCTGGAGTGGCCCCTACACCCTTCGAGATGTGGATGACCGGGAACGGTGGCCCCTCAAGTTCTTCAACCAGAGCTGCCGGTGCACAGGTGAGAGGGGTGCTGGGGTGAGGGGGCGGGGATGGACAGGTCTGCTAACCTTGCTCTGAAGACCAGAAACATTCCTGATGGCATAAGGCATCAAGAAGGCTTCAAACATTCTCAGTTTCCTAAAAATACTATCATGTTCATGATACTCTCAGCATTTTTTCAGAGCAACAGAGTCGAAAAAGCTTCGCTCATGCAAACTTTTGGGTTTTCTTCTTTGCCTCTGGGGTTGTCCCTGTAGCTATCCATCACCTTTCTCTGCAGGGTTTTGGACATTTCAGTGCTGAGTTCAAACCTCTTTCGCTGCCAATCATGGCACAGTGAACCTGGATCAGTTTGCATCGATCAGACATTTATTCCTCTTGGAGCAGTACTTCGCAGCACGATATACCCCTGTGCATTGAAAATGGCTGGGTGTCTGGCCAGGGTGTTTCCCAGGGTCGTTACCTAAGTCTACAACTCACTTGGGTCTGAAGTGGGTCTGTCCATCAAAGAGGCCGTCCTGTCCTTTGCCTCCCCATCTCCAGCCGCTCCTTCACACCCGTGACTTTATGTGGGCTTCCATGTTCACATGCTAGAGGCAAAACCCATCAAGGAGCTGATGTGCTTGAAGGCTAGCCTGGCCAAAAGGACTGGGTTTTAATAAGATCAGTTCACCAGTACTGGCAGGAGGGAGGGGACAGGAAGGTGAGGCCAGGGCAGGATAAGGCGACAGCACCCTTTCTCAGCAACAGCCCTGGTTAAAGGAGAGTTAAAATGGTCAGGAACTGCAGCCTCAGCCCAGGCTGCTTTGCAGGGCGGGCAGGGGATGATGCCAGCGGTCAGGCAAAAGGTGTGATTCAAGGACTGAAGTCACCTGCTAGGCAGGTTTCAAATGCATCCTGGGGTTTCTCGTTGGAAACATAAAGTTGTTTGAATTGTCTAACGTGGGAAGAATAGCCTGCTTTCCTTCAGTCTGATGCTTAGAACTAGCTGAACTCTTTTGTGTAAAATACACCTCGGCTCTCACTATCAAAAAAGCCCAGATCAACCTGAGGAAGAAGCCTTTCAGAAAATTTCAGTCCATGAGGCCAAGTTTTGCAATGCTGTTATCAACTGAAAGCACAGAGGTAGTGGTGGATGACTTCAATGCATAGATGGTGTTACTGAAGCTCCTCAAAATAATAACAAAAGACTTTAGAGTATAAATTGGTTTTTATCTCTTCCTTTGATTAGATTTCAAATGCTTGTGCAGAAGTACTTATCCAGACACTTAAACAAAAAAAAAAGTGTTTTTTCATTTTAAAGGTTCTTATACACCTCCAAAACTAAAGTCAGGTATCGCATACGGGCACAGACCCTAAGTCAGAAAAGCAGTGAGGCACATGGACATAAACCAATATTTACGTAGTCTGAGTAATTAGGGCGTGAAAACCTGGGAGTAAATAGAAGAGCAGTGTAGACAGACATGGTCTGCATAGGCAGATGTTAGTTTAGCTGTCCCAGTAGAGGTAAGCACTAGTATTTGGAGCTGGGTCCCAAGTTACATGACCAGAATTTAGTGTTGTTTCATTCAGCCTTCCTTCTGCTAAGCTGTGCACTCTCCTTGGCTCTTTAAATCTGGTTTCTATGCATTTCTACTCTGTTGGTCTTATTTCCTTTGTTGTATTCCACTTTCTCCTTGCAGCGTCTGAATCTACCCGTGATAAAAGATGAAGGTAGCAGCGACCCTTAAGGATGATTTTCAGAAAAGTTTCCTGGGCTCTACTCTGCTGTGGTCAGCTTGATGCTGCATGCAAAGGCATTTCTAGGAGAATGCTAAGAAGGTCATAGCTGCATGGGATTTGAGTTAGATTTGATGTTTTTACAGTGCTGGTGATCATGTGTCTGTTAGTATTTTATTTAATGTTTTTTTACTCCCTTTTATACACTGGTTGGCTGTTTGCACACCAGAGTTTTAAGTGGTGTGACATGTGGTCTTTATTAGGCATCTGGGGTTATGGTACCTGTGGTAGTAAATTAAATATGCTCATTCAAAAGGCCATGGAAGTGTGCAGATCCCTGCTACTACGATATCTTATTTTCCAGATGGTGTGCACACTGCCTATATGAAATGGTTCCTGGCTTGTGCAAACTCCAACCTGTGCCAAGGCTCTTTCTAGCATCTGAACAATATAAACCTTCGTGTTCTGATGCCATCTTGGCACAGTTTAATTTATAGTTTAGACGTGGCATAAACAATAGCTATGGGAACCCTAACTGCCATGTAGCTGGTTGTATTCGATTAGACAGTGCCATTTAAACGTGTCACATCGCTGGTGGCTGTACAGTAGGAAACCTGGGGAAGCTGTGAGGAACAGGTGCCAGGATTTTCCGAACGGGCATTCTGGAGTTCTTGCAATAAATTAATCCATTTAAGCTTTCTGTTAAAAACTTAATAGCTAAGGATAAAAGGAACTCTGAACATTTGTCTGTCTGTTGTAGCTGTTTTAAACTCATATCCATCCAAGTCTGGGTGCTGAATATTTCTGAAAAAAAAAATAATTCTGAACCCCCCCAACAACAACAGAAATATCTGTCTTTGCTTCCCACTTTTTGTACAAAGAGACATGGTCAAAAAGACAATTTGAAGTCTGTTGTCCGGATGCTTCTTGCTGCATGTTTCACTCAATGTGTTGGTGGCAGCAAAAATATCAGCTCTAGAAAAAAGATGTAGTTATGGCATGAATGTTGCTGGGAGGTAGCAGAGAGCTTTTAGTTCCTGTCTAATTTCAGTTTTGAGTCCATTGTATTGTTCTTCAGTTGGTTTGGGCGCACCTAATTTTAATTCAATTGATATAAATTCTTAAACTGAAATGACCTGATGACAGTTCCTGACAGTGTGCTGTACTGTGTGAAGGGGAATATGGTCATTTCTATTTCAGTAACCTGCATCTGTTGAATTAGACAATATGTTGGATGCACTAGTCTAGTATTTCCTGAAAATTGACCCTTGTAGCTAATTACACAACACAGCATTATTTCAGTGGCATAGTTAAATGGAGTTTAGAAGAATACTGTTTTGGAAGACTTCTGAACTAAATGCTATTTTGAGTTCTTAAGGATAAAATTGTACTAATGGGATCCAGATCTGCTATAGTATTTAAAAAACTCAGCACAGAAGATTATTGTGAAGAAACCGCTGCAGTCGGTCATGAGGTTGCTAGTACAGATCATCACAGTGATTAAACAATCATATAGTTTGAGTTCACTGAGGAGTTAAATTTAATTATAATTCTTTTTTTTTTTTTTTCCTGCCACTTTCTATGGTGGACATGTGAACATGAGCTGTCTTTATTTTTTTTTTCCACAGAAGTTTTTTAAGGAAAAAAACCCACACCTTTTCACTTTCCTGTGCAATATATAATCAAGCTGGGGACAGAAGGTTTAAATTCTGTTGTTAACCTGCGAGCAAACTGCCAGTTAAGCCATGAAGATGATATGATGGCCCTCTCATCAGGTGAAAACGAGCATCTGAAGTAGTTATAAAGTACACTTATTTACTTATTGCAGGGCAATGTGGCTGTAGGATAATACTAGATTATAACCATACCATAATGACCCTGATAGAGTCTGTGCTAGGTCTGTAGATCTGTGCTAAATCTGCTGCACAGATCTTCCACATCCTTCAGCCTAACAGTATGTCCAAATGGAGGGCTAGAGACGGAAGAGCTAACAGTTTGTCTGACACGGTAGCAATCCTGATCCTGCCCTTGGGATACTGCAGTATGCTGGGGTTTCAAATCTAATGTAACTCCTGTTTTAATGCAATGACTAAAGAAGTCTGAAAAGGAGTCCTTTCTCCCAGTCCAATAAATGATGTGCATTAAGCTGGTCTCAGTGGAAGGAAGAGGCGTGGCAGCTGCTCAGATTTCATGTTGGTACAATCAAACGAGGCAGAAGATGATGAGTGTTGGATGGGTTCCTTCTTACTGAAGAAAAGACACCAAGCTGATGGAGTTACTTATCTGTGTTACGCTCAGTGTCTGAAGGCCAACCGCGTGCTGTGACTGTTCAGAGGTAGAAAAATCCCTGTCTGTGAGCGCAGGCAATCACTAGAGTGGAGGAGGAGCTACAGTGGTATGTGATAACGGGTGTTAACGTACACCAATGATATGTATGAACACATACCAAGTGTCATGCCATAAGACGTGTCATTTTCTCAGTGTCATGGAAGTAGCATGGCCATAGTGCCTACAGAAAAACCCAGATTCACTCAACTTGAGTGGGAAAGAGCACCATTCATGACGGTGAGGTTAGGCACAGAAGAAGACAGCTCCCGAGGCATACGATAACGTCTCCAGACAAAAGGGCTAGTGGGGAAGACACCCCAGATGATATTTTTTTTTCCCAGTGGCAGTACAATGGTCATTCTTGAAAGCAATGGAACAAGCAGGGAGCTTCTGGACCCCATCCATGACATGATCTACCATCTGTGTGCCAGAACAACCTCCCACACTGTATTCTCTAGGAACCACGAGAGGTGAGAATGACCTCAGCTGTCCCTGGCAAAGCCTCAGAGAGGTAGTACACTGAGTTGCTACATATTAGTCACTGAAGGCAAAAAAATGCTAAGGCAAGAATCTTTGCATGTTGCTATGGTCCCTTGTGTTCAAAAGGATCTTGAAAGGGTCTCACTGTCTTACTGAAAATGTCTGCTGTGTGCTATATCCTGGTAGTGTGAGATTACTTTTCCTGCTCTCCTAGAGTTGTAACATTGAAGTCCACCATCACCGGCGTAGCAGACACTGAAATTAAGCTGTAAGAGACTGGGACATACATTTCACAGTGCTATCATGTGGGAATTCCACAAGGCAGTAAATGAACTTTCTGAAAACAGCAATGCATCATTTCCAGGCCAGTGGCCTGGTAGAGTGCTTTGGAAACAAATGCTGGCTGAAAAAGTGGTTTTGGTGGAACATAAAAAACCCGAGTTTGAGTACTGCAGTCATTCCTGTTTGCAATGTGGGAAATCCCACAGACCTCCATGAGGTTCTCTCTGTTTCAGCTGCTGCATAATGACAGTCCTGCCATGCACGGAGTCTATTGAAAGAAAATGATAAAAAGTAACTTTCAGTTTCATGAAGTGAAACATTTCTGACAAGAGAACATTGCCAAATAGACCTGAGGAAGTTACGAAAACGTCCAACACAATCAGCAGAAATACTGCAGTTTGAAATACCACTTTCCCTGGAGATTGGCTCCTCCTGTTTGCCAGTCTTCTTTTCACTGCAGTCCTTTCTCAATCAGTAAAATCTCATGTCCCATTGAAAAGTGTCTGGTGAAGTGGAGGAAAGAATGGACCCCTTGGACTACTTCATGGATTAGGCAGTTGAGGGAGAAAATCCTGCAGAGCACCAGTTGTATATCATTAGCACCTGCCCAAGGGAAACAGGTGAGGAGTCATTGGTCCACCCAGCTCCAGATGCCATACAGGTGGAGAAAAGCTTTTTTCCCACGAAGATGATTCATCATTTCAGGCTTTTGCAAATTCCTTTTCATAGCCTGAGGAGGTGCATAGAGTATACCTAAAATGTAAGTATTGTCTGATAAAATGATCTCAGGCATCAAAAGCTGCACAGATTCAAAGGGCCCTCACTGAAAGAGAAACAGACACCATCAGAGCCCCAGCAAGTGACTGGTGGAGTTATGTTCTGCTACCGAGACCAAAGAGGACAAACCCAGTCCTACACTAACTTTAGTTCTGTTAGTGCTGTATTTCAACATGATGCTTATCCAGCGCTGTGGGTTATTGGTGGAGGGTGACCACCAATCCCAAAAAAGGTTGTTGACAGATCTTTTCATGATTAATTCCTGCTTTGCCACCCTTCTTTTAAAAATGACCGAACTGGACCTTTGGGTGTGAGGGGGCAACAGCTGCTTTCTGGAAGTTCATGATCCTCGTGCTGAAACATGTGCAATGTGTGTGCCGTAATTAGGCAATGCTGCAAGATATTCCTGATATTTGTCATCTTGTCAGTACGGGCTGGAGTGTGTGATGGGCCCTAATAGCTAGGCTGAGTTGTCAAGAATGAGCAAGTATACAGGTAGTGGGGTATACCAAATTCACAACAGCACTTGTGTTCTTCTGATGGGGCTCTCAGGATAACATGATAAAATCAACCTCCACGTTGCTTCCCTGCAATCTTAATCTCTGCCCTCATCATAATAACATATCCATGGAATCTTCTTTCCTTCATAAAACTATAAACTACTCGCTTTTTCTGGCATAAGTCTTCATCCCCCTAAATCAACACAGACTCCTGGCTTTGGGTGCCTTCTGTCCTGGCTGGAACATGGCAGCTGAGCCCAGCTGCTCCTACGCGCATTGGGATGAAATGTAAGCCATACGCCTTGAGACTGTCCTCATGGTATGCCATTGGGCTGTGCATGATCCAAAACCTAGCTGAAGTCTTCAGCCTTGTGGTCCCTGACTTTAACACTGGTCCTAAGCTTCATGACAGCATGTAAACCTGTAAATTTCAGAGCTTCAGAAGTAGCCATAAGCTCTCCAAACCTACAGTTAAGAGTTCTCATGTCCTCTTGGTAGGTCTCACAGGAGCCTGTCACAAATGTTTAGAGCTCGGCACCCTTATCCTGGAGCTAGCTGGAAGCTACACAGCCTTCTTGGTAACCCCCTTGTAACCTTGAGGGTCTTTGAAGTTGGTAATAAACCTTGCAGCCCCTGACAATTTGAAATCTTACTTTAGTGTTAACTGTTGTTCTGCTCATAGACTCAACCCTACAGCCTAGGAACACCTGCCCATCCAGGAATGCTTCATAAGCCACTTCCCCATCTCCGTGTTAGCCCGAAGCTTGTCCTGGGTCTAGCAGTGCTGATATGTGCGGGAACAGTGAGGTTCTGTGGCATTTTGGAAGACACTTGTGGAGTGAGCGTATATACACGAGGTTGGAGGGAGGATGGAGTTATGGAGTCTCAGAGCAGGTGTTGGAGAACCGAGGAGAGATCCCAGAGGAACCCTGGTTGCCCCTGCAGTCCGTTTTCACCCTGGCAGCAGTACCTGCTGTCCTACACGGCTGCGTGCGGGCAGGAGGCAGGTGTCTGTGGCAGGAATGGTCCTTCCCCCTCCGCCCTGGCGAGGGCAAAGCAAGCTGCAGCGAGGCCTTTCTGCTGCTACAGGCAATCGCCATGGTGGGCAAGAGGCCAAGCTTAAAGCAAGCTCTGCTTTCGTGGGCTCTTCCACCACATCACAGGGTGTGAGCTCGTAGCCTAGAGCAAACCTGATTATTTGCCTTTGGACCGATGCCAGCGGGCAACGATGGTACTGCAGTGTTGCTCAGGCTCTTATTGCAGCACCTTTAATAATGCTTAAAGGGTGACCTGCAGCACCCCTGATGCTTGTCCTGGGTTGTGTTGGGTCCCAGGCACACTGTTAACAGATGTTAGCTTTTCCTAAGCTTTGTCCTTAGGAGAACTGTTTTGTTTGGGGATTTTCTTCTGTGCTTAAGGATCCACGTGAGCTGACCCTTTTCTGGGTTTGATCCTGGAAGTCTGGGAGCACTGGAGAGCCAATTGAGCAAAGCACTTCATCACGCACTTAACCTGAAGTGCTCAGCCCTCTGTTCAGCGAGACTCCCCACACGTCTGAGGGCTTCGCAGAGCTCTGGGCACCTCAGGGCGTCAAGCTCTTTACCCATGGCTTCACCTCCCCAGCTGGCTGAGTGTGATTCTTGGCCCTGCTGAGGCTCTGGGAAGCAAGCCATCCTTCTGGTTAGGCAATTGACAAAGCTGCCAGTCTGCTCAGCTGCTGTCCCTTCTAGGAACTGGCATCTCTGGGGAAAAAGAGTGCTAATTCTTAATACTTCTGCGCTTCACTCTTAGTTTTCCCTGATTCGTAATGTCATGACTGCTCTTTCCCTCTCGATTCAGGAAACTTTGCTGGCTATAACTGTGGTGACTGCAAGTTTGGCTGGACCGGCCCTGACTGCAACGTGAGGAAGCCACCAGTTGTCAGGAAGGATGTCCACTCCCTGACCGCAGAGGAGAGAGAACAGTTCTTCAATGCTCTAGACCGTGCAAAGACAACCATTCACCCGGACTATGTAATTGCAACTCAGCACTGGTTAAGGCTGCTTGGTCCCACTGGAGAGGAACCACAAATTAGCAACTGTACTATCTATAACTACTTTGTTTGGCTCCATTACTACTCAGTCAGAGACACGCTATTAGGTTAGTGCTTTTGTTATCCAAGGGGTTCTTCAGGTAAAGGAAAGGGTGAAAAACGTCATTGCTGAACAAATGTAAGTATGCTCAATGCGGCTGCGTTACTTCAGTGAGGTCCCAGTAGGAGCAGATCTGTGGAATGAAACAGTTGGTGGTGAGAAGCTGGTGGCCACTGGCAGTTGAAGGAGATCTGCTTCAGGCCTGCTGTGGTCTGGTCCCCGCGGTCGAACACCCTGTGTCGGCTGGAGCACACCAGCTCCACTCCTGGTCCGTCTTCTGACTGACAAGGAGGCAGTTCACAGGCCCCACTGCTGGGTCAACTCAAGTGTGGTCAGGCAGTGACTGACTTCAAAAAGATGTTCCTAGTCCCCAGGACAAGGCAGATGCAGCAGCAGTGGGAAAGGGGCTCTGCGGTGAAGGAGGCAGAGACCATGCAGAGATGTTGGGGACCAGAGTGCTACTGCTTTCTGTGGGGAGTCACTAGGGATGGGATTTGCCTGACTAACCACAGCCAGCTTTTAAAGCTGAACCAGGTTAGAGTTTTGGGTGTCTAACTCCATGCTTCCTCCCAAGTCAGGATTCCTAGTCCTTATTGCTTTTCTAGACAGAAGTACCTATGCCAGCCCTACTTCACAAAGTCCAGCTCTCGCAGGAGGAGGCAGCAGTATGGCTTTTCTACCCAGCAGCCTTATGTGCAAGTTGAACAGTCCACATCTACCTCCTTGCTAGAGGGTACCTGCTACTGTGCAGTGGTGTTTCTTCAGTCTCACCCTCTGAGCTGGTTCCATTTGGCAGAGCTGAAGGAAGCAGTGCCTGGTAAAGCAAGAGCAAAAGTTCTTCAGCACGTGATAGGACAGTCATGTGGAAAGGGGAAGAGGCAACTGCCAGTGCTGCTGCAGTGATAAATAATTGTATCTGGGTTGAAGCTTGCTTCAGTGATAAACAAATCCATATGTGGTTTGAAGCCCCTAGCCTTGGAGTGTCTTACTTCTCATGTGTGGTAATAAGAGCACAATACAAGAAATAACAAGCACAATTTGAAGAAAATTGTCAAAAGACATGTTGAATTACTGTTGGCAGGAAAATACTGAGGTTCTCTTGATAGATACACAGTGTAAGTCCTGCCACTGAGCGAAAGAATGAGGCAATATGATACAGATTAGCAAGGAGATAAGATTTTAGACAAGACTGCTTCTTAAAACCAAAATCCACTAAAGGGATAAGAAATCTTCACAATATCCAACTTCTGGGGGAATGTGAAGCTTTGAGAAGCACAGAAGTGAATATCTGCAGAGGAGTTAGTTTCACTTGTCCCATGTAGTTGTCAGAGCTTCTGACGTGTGTGCCCTTTCCGAAAGTGCGGAGCAGCAGGTTTTTGTTTAACTCTGCTCCAAGCAGCAGAAGAAGGTGCTGTCTTTCACTCCAGCCTCATTTAGTGCCTAAGTGCCCATTTTATCTTCCCTTTGCAGGACCTGGCCGCCCCTTCACAGGTATCGATTTCTCCCACCAAGGACCTGCCTTTGTTACTTGGCACAGGTACCATTTGCTGTTGCTGGAGAGAGACTTGCAGGTTAGCTGAACAGCCTCCCCCCTTTCCTCACACAGCTTCTCTCTTTTGCTACGCGACTTTGTCGAGCCAGCCAAGGGTAAGCTACTTCGTAGGACAGATTCTTACCCAAACTCTCAGGAGTGTTTGCTCACTGATCCTTTTTTGTTTAAAGTGAAATTCGTGCTTGCAAGGTACTGAGGACTGAACAGTTTCTCACTATGAACGATGACGTGAGGGTTATCATGGAGATTTTTTTCTCATCTCCACAACAGAAGACAGAAGATGTGAATTAACAGTAATTATTAACAAAATCAAAGCAACACCTGCATGTAATTCTTAATAACACATATTGTCTGCTGATATTGAAGATACCCTCCTAAAGAAAGCAGCTCTAAATATCACCTCCTTTAAATGTGCCATGCTATACATTTAATACATGCATATGTTTAGCAATACATGATTTAAAGGAATATAAGTTAACGTGCCTGACAGTCAGTTGCTGAAGCTTTGACCCATTTCCATTTGCGTTACTTCTACATTGGCAACGTTATTGTATTTTAACCTTGCAGATCTCTAACGAAAATGGTTGGTATCAAATAGCTGCAGGATCTTGCTTGTGTGAAATCGTATCTAACAAGCAAGCACAAGTAAATACACTGTAGTCCTCTGTTAATACAAGTTCAAATTCTTCCCCAGGGCTAGCTTTCCTGGAGCGAAAGCACAATTTTACCCATTACCCACTTACATCACTCAGAAAACCTCTTCGTTGCTTAAGGCTCGATTCATCTCTGCTCTTGCCAGGTCTCTGAGCCCGTAGAAAGCCGAACGGCCGAAAGAGGTGCAGGCCAACAGTACAGTAACAAGTGACCATGTCTTTGCTAGGACTGACTTCATGCCCCAGTCTTCCGAAAGGAGTTGGAGCAGCTCTGTGAAGTGCCTGTAGTTGAAATGCAGAATGAAAAGCAGAATACCCAGTGAATACCCAGTGAAACAACTTGCAGGAGCACTTTTCTTTCTGTTTCCTTTGAAAGTGATTCCCTGCTAATGCGTTTCTGTCCATTGCAGCGACTGACGGGCAACGACTCCTTTGCGCTGCCCTACTGGAACTTTGCCACGGGTAAGAACGAGTGCGATGTCTGCACGGACCAGCTCTTCGGAGCGTCGCGACCGGATGACCCGGGTTTGATCAGCCTGAACTCCAGGTTCTCCCGGTGGCAAATCGTTTGTAACAGGTGTGAGAACGTCTAGGGCAAGCTCACATACTGACCAAATCTTGCTTTCATTCAGCACTGAGGGTATGGGCTGCTCTCTCCGTGTGAGTCAGCAGCAGGAAAAGAGCCAAGACGTCTTTTATATAAACTGGGAATCACGGTCGGTTTGTGCGTAGGTGGTGCTGTGTAAATTTTCCCCCCTTGGTATTATGGAAGTATATTTTTTAAAGATGATTCTTTTGGTACAGGATTTTAGTTGATTCAGCCAATTTGAGGCTGCCAAAAGTCTGAAGAGTTTGCACGCTGACAAGTATCTTTTTAAAGAAGAAATGCCTGCGTGTCGGTTCTCTGTAACAGACACCGAACTGATTTTGGCAGCAGAAACAGAAAACTGTTTTGGCATATAAGAAGCTAGAGGTAGACTGAAAAATCTGTTCCCTTGTATTGGGTGAGACCTTAACCCTGATACATTTAGTGCAGTTTGGGGATTGACTTCGAAGTGGCTGAGATTTCACATGGAAAACAACACAGATGCAGCCAGGAGCTTGCTGCCAGCTCTCCGTAGGCATACACTGATTGGGGTGAGGGCAGCGCTTTGATTGGGGATTCGCATGCAGGATTGGGGTGCTACGATGTAAGATGCTGCCAGTTACAATACCCGTATAAAATTCTTCTGTCAGCTCCGGGGTAGCGTGCTGTCAGTCAGATGGAGGTACCAAGAGCTCAGGGCTTTTCAAAAGTCGCTTTCTCTGGGTACCTAAAGAGCTACATGAAATTCTAGCTTTAGGCACCAGCTGGCTTTAAATCCTGCCCCTACTATTTCTCTGAGATAAATAGGTCTTTGTTTTTTCTTGAAAACTGAACTGACTAAACTTTTGCCTTGCCAAGGTTAGGCAGAGAAGGGCTTTTGTTTACTTCAGGAGCTTCTGAAAATGCTGTCTCATTTTATACCGAATAGCACATAAATTTCTTCACAAGTGTTACACTGTTTTTCTCCTCCTCCTTCGCTTTCTCCCCCATTAGCTAGTAGTCGAAACCTGGTACAGCAGGAAGCCCTCCAGGCCCTAAAAAACATGATGCAATGCATTGCAGTTGCTTTTCTTCTAAAACAGGTGAGGGATAGAAAGTGAAATCCTGTTTTCTGTCATTCTTTGCATTTTTTTGCCACCCCACAGTGGGACTTTCCTGTCTAATTTCCTCTTTCTTAAGAGGTAAAAAACTAACCCTTACCCAGACCTGAAAGTTTTTCAGTTCAAAATTCGAAAGACTTTTTTAGATTGTCCGGCAAAAACTGTTCTTCCAAAGCCCTCGGGAGGGGAGCAGGTGCTAAGGGAGCCATGACTGCCTTTTCTAAAGTACCCTCTCTCTGTGGAGGAAGAGCCTGGCGAGTCTTGGTCTGAATGACTGATGGTCCACTGGGTCTGCAGAGCCATGGGAAGTCATGGCATGGTGGCAGTCCTGTGAGAACGTCAGCTCCCAGGTCCTGGGAGGTGAACAGAGATGCCTCAGAGGGTGTCAGTCCCTAACCCCCACGCTCTCATGCCTACAGCCGAGGCCTCTTTTGTACTACGGGAGAAAAAGCCAACAAGACAGGCGTCATCACCTTCTTCTGACTTGTGTCTCTTTCTATTTCACGCTCAGCTTGGATGACTACAACCGCCTGGTCACGCTGTGCAACGGGAGTGATGAAGGGCCGCTGCGGCGGAGGCCGCCTGCGGGGTCCGACGAGCAGCTGCCCACCATGGAGGACGTCCGCAGATGCCTTTCCCTGCAGGAGTTTGACAGGCCCCCTTTTTTCCGCAATTCCAGTTTCAGTTTCAGGTATGTCCTTCGGCTCCTCCGCAGCCAGCTGGGTTACGGGTTTTTACGTCCGTGTTTGTCAGCAAAATGTGGTCATTTGGTGCTGCTTTTACCCATCACAGGAACTCACTGGAGGGCTTCGATAAACCAGGTGGAGCCCTGAACTCGCCGATGCTGAGCCTTCATAATTTGGCTCACTCTTTTCTGAATGGGACCAGCGTTCTCCCTCACGCGGCCGCCAATGATCCCATCTTTGTGGTACGTCTTTTTCCCCCAGAGTGAGTGGCTCAAAGGCAGCCGTCTCACCAGAGATTTGCAGAACAGAAGAAAAGTGAATTCCCTAAACATAAGTCCAAAATGAAAACTCTTTTTTCGTTTTCTTGAATGCTGCCATGCCTGCATAATGGTCAAATAAAGAGGGAAGTAATCTCAGGGTCATTTGTGAAATATAAAACAAGTTTTTCAGAAGAGCTGCTGTTCCGAGTCATGTTGCTCTGAATCCTCTGATTAGGTCGTATCTAAATTTAATGGCTCATACCACAGAATTTTACAGCAATGAGAAAAACTGAAAGTGGGGTTAGTTATTTTAGAGCAGTAGACTGAGTAGTTTGTTTCTTCGCTTAAAACGTCACAGGCTAAAAGGAAGCACGTCTAATTTCAGGGTCTCTTGGGGAATAGAAATAAGGTGATTGCACTGGTGCGTTAGTACAGCACTGCACTGCGATGAGCCGCACACACAGCAATGTGCAAATAAAAAGCCAACTCCAGACTCTGCTACACACCTTCCTCGCTTAATAAATTCGTGCCAATTTCTGTTCCTCTTTGTTAGATTAAACCACAGCAATTATGCAGAGACATTCTAATAATTTTTTTTTCTTTCTTACTTTTGTTTGAAGTTTGCAGTCTTTTGTTGGAAAAATTATCCCAAATACCCCTGAAGTAGTTCTCCAGTTTATTCCTTAATAATTCCAGAATTCCTTTATGAATTCCTTTCTCACACAATGAGTTCTTCATTTTACTATGCTGTGACTTTATATGCAAGATTATTTTCCATAAGTTATTTTCCAAGTTTTTTTTGCAGGGTGGCAATTAAGAAACATGACTACATCAACAATTCATAGAGATGTTCATAGAATATTTTGGATTGGAAGGGACCTTTAAAGGTCATCTAGTTATTAATGAATTTGAACTGCCCCAGACATTTGTAATAGTTGTCTGAAACAACTTTCCTGTATTAGTGCTTTAGAGACCTGATCAAATTATTTGGTAACTGGGGCTGTGGAGCTGGTGGCATGCTATAAAATGAGCATGAAAGAATCAAATTTCCCACAATTTTCCTTACCTGTTCAGAGACAAGAGAGAGTAAAATATGTTTGAGAGGTACATTCACCTGAATGAGCTCAGTGGGTTCTCACCTGAGACGACAGACCTGCCCATTCACTGCCAGCTGATATTAACGTGTCTGGAGAAAGCTTATTATGAGCAAGCAGCAACAAGGACGTATACAGCAAAATGCCCCATGCAGGAGATCAATTTATTTCGTTCTCATGAGCTTTCCTGGTTCCCCATTCTGTAAATTCCACCTAAATTAGATTCCCCTCTTCTGTCTGTTTCAAAAGTTGCTGCAACCCTTAGGTGAGAGTGTTTTAAATGCTGTTGAGGTATGAAAGAGCTTAATAAGTGTGCGTGCCCATGCCTGGATTTGCAGGTTCTTCACTCCTTTACGGATGCCATCTTTGACGAGTGGATGAAGCGGTTTAACCCCCCTGACCACGCCTGGCCTGAGGAGCTGGCCCCCATCGGTCACAACAGACTGTATAACATGGTCCCTTTTTTCCCTCCCGTGACCAACGACGAGCTCTTCCAGACCGCAGAGCAGCTCGGCTACACCTATGCCATTGAGCTGCCAGGTAGGTTTCAGGGGCGCAGAGGCTGTTCCAGGCCAAGAGATGAGACAGTTCCCATTTTCAGCGACACAGGCTTGTGGAAAACAGGGCACCTTTCACAAAACCCATGGGTCTATTCACCTGCCCGCTAGCAATCGCATATTGTAGCACAGGTAGTTACAACTCGCCAGGTAAGCTGTGGTAACTACAAGCGTGCGCATACTTTGTTTGTTCTGCTGCAAAATGCATCCACTTGAAGTGCTCCGGCACTGGCGACAGTGCTCCTTTGGGCTTGAGGAGTCTTTGGTTTCGGCTCCTGCTCCCAGCACTGTGCCTGTTACAGGATCCTTCAACCTGTCAGAGGTCAGGCGCTCTGCCAGGGAGCTCCTCTGGCAAATGCCAATCTTTAGAAAATAACTTGTTTTGCGCAGGGCTCTGAATAATACTGCACTGTGAGTTTCATTAGAGATGAACTCCATTAATCTTTGGATACCCTGGAGAGATGTGCCTGGGTGTTTTGTGTTATAAAACCTCACTTTTAAAGATTTCCCATGCCCACGGGTGTGATACGCCTTAGGGTTTGTCTGTTCGTTTGAAATTACCTTTGATGCAAATCAGATAAAAACAAAACACAAGAAAGTGAAGTATTTATGCACAAAATCCTAAATTTACAACACGAGTTACAAATCTTTGCAAAAGGCACAACTGCAAGGAATGCATGAAAACCATGCTTCAGACGCTTTACCAAAGATTAAATCTGGGCAGTTTCTTTCTCCCTCTCCGTATTCCTTCGAGAGGCAGTAGGTGCTTATCTAACATACGTGGCCAGAAATTTCTTCTAAATGCTTACCATGTATCTGTGGTTTTAATCTGTGGAGACTGTTTAAAGGCCTACAGACTGCAAAAGATTGAAGCCCTTGTCCTGAGGCTGCGTTCATGCAGGGGAGCCCTGCCTTGTGGAGCATGCTAGCTGCTTCTGCAGTGCTTTTCTCAGGGATGTCCCCAGAATTTCCCCCAAGAATTTAAAGGTCCCATTTTATGCAGTTTAAGTTTTCCTGCCTTTGGACTACTGTGCCCCCTCCTGCTGTGGAGATATTCCTCCCCCTTGGGCATGAGGTACGCAGAGAGGAAAAAAGGCAGCTTGTGATTCTGCTGCTCTTCAACTCCTGCCTAAATAAATTGTTGGCTCACCTTGAAGCAGCATTATCTGTCTCTCCCATGGTCTGTGTTCAGACAACAAAGTTTTTACATCCAAACCTTTCTCTTTTATCTATATCTATAACTTGCCTATTCTACTTCATGTAACCACATTAGAAATCAACCTATGTAATGCATTGCTGGCTCTTACTTGGGAGATGATACAGTGGTAAACAATTCATTCTGGGACCTAACGGAACTTGGGCACAAATACCCTCAATAATGCTGCTGACAGAGACTGTAGATTGGGGCACACAACTTTTAGTAGCTTTTATCGTCAGCGTGACGTCTCCTTGAGCCATCTGTCTGCTTAAGCCCATATGTCTAAGTGACTTCTAAACACCTTAAGTCCTTTTGAAAGATTTTTGTGAATATTTAGTCAAACGTAGGTATTGCCGTCTCAGTATATGTAGCATTGTTTCAGAACAGGACAGCAGGCAATTTTTGCTTCTGAAAGCATAAATGAAAACAGAAAATAAAGTTATTCAGCCAAGTGGAGCAGGGTTATTATAAGAATGGGCAATATTATCTAAGAAGACAGAAGTGGTTCCACATAAGTGGTTCAAAATCAGAGGATGTGATCTGTAGCTCGTTGGCAGAACCACACTAAGTAGTGTTTTCAGTTAAAAGTTTGACAATAGGCTGTTTTGTGGTCTGTAGAAAATTTGAGGGTTTTCCGTTGACCAAAATAGCTTGGAAACAGCTATGCTGAAATGTCATTATAGAAAGAATTGCTTAAAGCATTCATAATTTTAGCCAAATTAGATATGAGAATGGTCTTTTTGTCTTGTTACTGTTAATCTTTCCCATTCCCAACACTTTAACTTGTATGAAAGGTTGAAGTTTAAATTCAGCTGTAGACTTCTCTGGCAGGAAACATCTCTGGCATGTGTGTTGGTTACACGGTGCATTACCAGCTTCCCCTGTGGCCAGTGGGTCTCCAAGCCACACAAATAATCATGGTTACCAGGTTGTAGGATATTTTCTTTCTTCCATGTGACTTTAGAAATGAAATTATGTGCTGTCCTCACTTAAGTCATTTCGTATTTCTAGGTTCACTTGAAGAAACCCAGGTGTGGGCTGTCATGGTTGGATCCACAATTGGAGGAGCACTTATAGCTCTGGCCACGCTCGTTCTGCTGCTTGTACTTTTCCAGCACCGAAGGCAGAGAAGAGGTTTTGAACCACTGATGAATGTGAGCTTCAGCCCTCAAAAGTACATGGAAGAGGCCTAGTGCCCTTGCTTGCTTTCTTTGCTTATTCTTGTAGAAAGTGACCTTGATTGCCTTATGGAGACCTTAGCTGAGAGTTTATTACATGCTCGTTTGGCAGCTGACTACATTCTTCTCATTCAGGTTTTCCTGTTACCTTGTGAATTGTAACATATGAAGTCTCTGGGTACATATATGCAAGGCCCGACACAGGTCAGACTTTTTCTCTTTACCAAATGTTATCTGGAGTGTGTGACACTTGTAAGTCATCCTCTATAAATGTAGATCAAGACAGACTAAGAATCAAAATAAGAAGAAAATAAACTTGAATAGCCAAGATAATTTTTCACCTCACTGTGTTTTTGATTTCATTTAGCAGCTCTAAGGTGTTCTGAAGGTTATTAGCTCTACATATATATTTTAATAACATATTATTTTACAGTTATCAATAAATATTCTGAATAACATAGTCTTTTTTTAGGGTTCAAAATGTTTCGTACTGTTTGACAAAATACTGTAGGAACCCTCTGGTTACAGTTTATTTCAGAAGCATGATCAATTCCATATGTTATTTCCAGTCAAACTGATGTTAGCAGCAGGTAAACCTCCAAACTCAAATTCTCCTAAAATGTAAGAGCAGGAGTTCTCTGACAGCTAGGTATACACTTGTGTTTTAGCTCTGTGTTAGGGACCTGTGACAGAAGTTGAAAATGGTTCTCATCCTTCTCTATTTTGGCTCTGCTGCACTGTTTCACGAATCTAGACTTAAATTTCCAAAGTCTGTGACCCAGGACTCAAGATTACAAGACTAAGGTAGCTCACATTACCTGGGTCTGCAGGTGGGGGATCAGGTTTGGATGTGGCGCTCCCTAGACCCCATCTTAAGCATTCCTATATACATTCACTATATATATCTTTATTTAGACATAAAGTTAGACCTCATTTGGGTGGCTCTCCTATGTTGTCTGAGACAGGGTTTTTACATAGCAAATGAAGTCCTGAACAGATCGTGTCAGTTTTGGTGCTTGATATATTACATTAATGGAGTGCTCAGGTTTTGTGTTTTGTAACATCTTGAGTCTTAGAAAAACTCTGCTTTTGTAGCCCTGAATAAAAAATTCCAGTTAGCAATGAGTTCTGCTATTTCTTCTAGGCCTGCTCAGTACTAACTCTGTGGACTAGAAAGAAGATCTCAGTAGGTCTTCACAAATACTTAGCTCTGAATATGTGTAACTCACAAAACTTACCTCTAACATGAGGACTTCTTGGGGCAAAGAAAAGTTACGATTTGCTTACCACATGCTCAGATAGCCCTTGCTGCATCAGATGGTCAATGATCTGCCACCATTTCTACTGTTCTGTGGTGCCTTTGGGGGGTCCTCATTCCTGCTCATGCCCAAGACGTCAATGGTTGGAGCACTTTTTGTACAGCCGCTCAGCCCGATATCCTATCTTCCAATTCAGGTTGCCTTTTGGGGTTTTTTTACTGGGTAGGAACCAGTGTTACCTGGTGCTGAGAACATCAGATAGGGTCTCCAGAGGCCTGGCTTGGGCATGCGTCACATCAGTTGGACCCTGATCAGTGTCAATTTGTAGCTAGGTCTGAGGTCTCCACATGTCCTTCTCAAGGAGATGCCAGCCGCTCTCCAGCATTACGAGACTATGAGTCTTCACACAGAATCATAGAATAGTTTGGGTTGGAAGGGACCTTTAGAGGTCATCTAATCCAGCCCCCCCTGCAATGAGCTGGGACTAGGTCAGGTTGCTCAGAGCCCCGTCCAACCTGACCTTGAATGTTTCCAGGGATGGGACATCTACCAGCTGTCTGGGCAACCCGTTCCTTATATCCAGCTTGAATCTACCCTCTCTTCTGTCTGTGTGTATGTGTGTGTGTGAACCGATTCAAATCATGCTATTCTACTGCTGTGATTGTAGTAAATCTTTTTAATCACTTTGTAAATGCTAAATCAACCAGTGATTAGTTGCTGTTAAATTCCTGTGACTTTCTCTCTCTTTAACTGTGAACAAACCTCAAAATGCTGCTAGATATATCCTTTGGACATCAACCATTGCAGTCTAAGGCTAAGTCTGGATCCAGTCGCACCTAGGCTCCTCTCAGAGAAGGAATTTAGAAAGCAAGGGGGTCTGTTCCAAACCTTGTGACTCAACGGGAGGGTCTCCCTTACCGCTTACATCTTTCTCCTATACAAACCGTTCTACCTCAATCCTACTGCGATTTTGTATTCCATTCATTTAATAAGCAATAGAGTGAACCTTGCCAACGAACTTTGTTAAATCACATTTATAAATTCTTATTTAAAATAATATATTGCAAATACCTTTGATGGTGATTCTTTAAGTGACCTAACAACTCGTTCACGACATGTGCCTAACTAGCTTCACTGCCTTGGAGGTTTGGATACTGCTGTCCTGAGCGTTTGCTTTTCAGGCTGCCCTGTTTACAGGCAAGTGACAGTGGCAGCGGGAGAGGAAGGAGATAGCCTGGGGAGAAATATAAAAAGAGTAGCATAGCAGCTAACTTGTTAGAACTGATTTTTGCCGAAGAGCAGGTGGGTGAAACAAGGGAAAGTTGCTCTGTTCTCGCTTGTAAATTGAGTGGGAAGGTTTTTTTCCTTCCAGAAGGAAAGCAATAAGGGCATTATATTGATGCCATGCACCTAAAAAATGCTAGGGCCAAAGATCGGTGCGTTACTCTCGGCAGTTGCTGGCCCTTGGCTTAGTAAAGAGGGCTTCAAACGGGTGGGTGCTCCGCGGAGCTCCAGGTGAGCGCCCGGCGGTACCGGGGCACAACCTGCACTCTCCAGCTTGCCGGAAGGTTGCCTGCTGACACCTGAAAGTGGTTTTCTCCCTTTATCTGAAAGTACGGTCTCGGTCTAGCAACTGAGGAAAGTCGTGTCCTTGATGGCAGGACGTGCTGCCCACGGATCACCCCTCCCAGTCACTTTTTCCCTTCGCGCTCCCAACTGAGCAGCCGCTCGGCCCAGCCCGGGGAGGAAGGGCGAGGGACCAGCATGTCCATCTTCCTGCTTGCTTTTTGCTCCAGACACTTTGCTGGCCGATGGGAGGTGCAGTCCCGGACGACTTCAAGCTGAGATGGGTGTAATGATCACCATCCCCCCCTCCTTTGGAATAACTCCTGCCGAATTGCTGCTTTCTTCTGACAAAAGGCTCTGAACCGCGCAGGAGCGTGTAGCACGCAGCTGCAAATGAGATGTTTAAGCTCTGGAGAGGGAGAAGTGCTCAGAAACATCCCTTTCACAGCCTTTTTATTAGCTGGACCTGTGCGGCTTCCAGCTCTGCGTGTAGGGCTTTTGTGTGGATTATCTTCCTGAGGAGTTTAATTCTCCCTAGTCACTAGATAATTGCTCTCTCAATTGGCTGTACTGGATCCATGGGCAGCTAGTGCTGCTTTCCGAGTCATCCAGTGGGTCAGGTGCCTGCTTTCTTGACGCTGTAGTAAGCTGGTGGCAGCCACGTCATCTGTCAGTCACGGCCTGTGCCTTTGTGCAAATGGTTATCCTGAAAATTCTCTGAAGGAATTAGTGAGGACCTCTTATCTGAATTCAATTAAATCTCATTGCTGGCTATTTAACTGAATGCTTGGCAAGGAATCTCTTCCAGTCCTGCCCCTGATTTAGGAAAGAAGCGATGTAAAACAACGACATCTCATGGCTATTATTGTAAAATTGGAAGCTGCAATGCCACTACCCACCTTCTGCTTCCATTAACTGCTTCCTTTGCACTGCTTTTGGGAGAGACGTTGTGCGCCTGTCCTTGTCATGAGAAGAAAAGCGAAAGAAGAGAAGCAGATGCAAAGACTAGCAGCTAAATTTATTAGTGGAGATGTACCCTTACAGAACCAGGCACGTAGGCTGATGGCAACCAGGGAGGAAACTTCGTTTCCGAAAGTACCCGCTTTGGCCCTTTGTGCAGCCCATGCAGCCGGCTGGAAGTGCCCCCCCCGAGCTGCCTGGAGAAAGTCAGGTTACAAACATGGCTGCATCTACGGTCCCGCTCTGCTTCAGTGCTCCTGCAGCTGAGACACCGATATTCGCTATCCAGAGCTCTTCGCTAAAACTGGGCTTTCCGAGACCTGAAAGGCCAGAAGAAATGATATCGGTGCTGGCCATCTTTTTACACACCGGCTCTCCCTTCTTGTGAGCGGGCATCTACCACCTCTCCTAAAGGCTGAAGAACCACGCACATCAAAAGTTACCTCTGCACTGGGTTTCAGATTAAGCAAATGTATAATCCACTGCATTGTGTAGATCCAAAATCATGCTCTGATACTAGCAGCGGGGCTTCCAAGTAAGAAACATGAGAAGAAAATGTGACCCTCATCCCACCACTTAATAGGGCTCCAGGTATGCACCTAACTGCAGTGTCTGCAGGTCTGGTTCACTTTGCCTGCCCTGATCTTCTCCAACCCTGCCTGCACTCATGGTGATGTTACCACCTCCATGTACTTCCGCTTCAAAGGGTCCTGAGGCCATCCTTGTGCCAGGACAGACGGGATTTGTAGATAGCAACTAAGCTAGTAAATCTGATGGTGAGAGTGAGAAACCTGAGCATACCAAGCTATTCAGTAGAGAGGGAATAAACAGTCAGGTCTCTTCTAGTGCAGATGATCCCTCCCTGTTTGTCTCTTCTCCCTTCACTGCTTTGCTGTCTCTAGCCTGTTGACAAACCTATGAACCCTGGAGCAACTTCAGCAGGCGGCATGGAAGGAGAGCACTGGCTGACTCCAAGCACTGCCCTTGGCAGCACTTCCAAGTGCCTGAATAAAGGAGGCAGTCGCTTGAACTTCAGCTCAGATGATGTCTTTTCAGCTCTTATCTCTGCCTTCAGGCTTTCTCACACACTAGGTTACAAAGCTCCTTTTTTGTCACTGTGGTTCTGCCTGTGGTGGGTCTCCTTCTGCGGCTCCTTATTTACTTTGGTCACACAGCAGAGAGCTCAGCTGTCTGTTTTGGACATGGTGAATTGCATTGGGTGGATTGATGCCTGGGAGACAGGTGCTTGAACATTCAGTGGTGTGGCCACAAAGTCCCCTCTTGAGACTTCCTCCGCTTGGTGATTTCACTGCTCCATCCCAGGCTGTTTCCAGGACTGTTTCCCTGCCATCCATCTCTCAGGGTTTGATCCGTCCCATCTCTCAGTGCATTTTTTCATTTCTGTCTTAGAAGAAGGTCTCTTGAGGTTTTGATGGCTTTTTTTTCTGGTGCCTTTTGCTTGAAAACGTCTTTCAACAGCTTCATTTTTATGTGGAGGTGTTATTGCTCATATATCTGTAACAGTTTCACAGTTGACTCCTCTGCTTGAGTTAACTGAAAAGCTACTGAACACGTGGAATGCTCAGAAGCTGTCATTGTTGGGAATCAGGCTGATGACTGACTTCTTTTGGGCTGGTTGCCACCAATTCCAGATAGAGCCTGAAGTGCTTATTAAGCCTTCTGCGTTGGGTTTCTTTTTCATTTTAACCGGTGACTTAAAAACTCCAGCCTGGCTTTTATCAACAAATTCTTCCACCTTCTTCCATGCTGCTGTGTCCTACCATCCCGTGGTCGGCGGCTGCTCAGGGCGGGAACACCTTGCCGAAGAGCGGCTCCTTTCCGTGTTGCTCCGGGTGGCTCTGCACGGCGAGAGCATCGCGAGGAGAGCTGGTGTGCTCAGCCCTTGCAGATGCACAGCGAATTTACTCACAGTCCTTAGGACCTACGTCAACAGCTGGCTTCGTGGTTAGAAGGTGCACTCTGCCTTGGCGTGCTACGCTCCCGCCGGTCTCCGTGGCATAGCTGTCCGGCAGAGACGCGAACAAATGGCTTCATTTAGAGCAGCTCTAAGGCTGTTCGGATTTGTGTCACGTCCCAAGGTGGCTGCATCTCCTCCCCATGCCTGGAGACAGGAGCTTTGATGAAATGGAGAAAGCCTGGTTCTTCTGCAGATGTGCACACCTACTCAGTGTGCCAAACCCTATGGATTTAGAATTCAGCTCAGAGCTTTGAAAAATACCACTTGTGAAGGCAAAGTACAATCCTTCCTGAGAAAAAAAAAGCTGGATTTTTAACAGAAGCAAAAAAATCATCTTTTTATTCAGGCCAAGCACACTCTTTCCTACCTCCTTTTGTTTTTCCTCCAACACTTTCCATGTGTAATGTTAGGATAAGTCTCACGATTTTACAAAAAGAATGAAAGCATTTATTTTTAATATAGAATTTGTTGTTTTCAAATGTAACCTCCCAGCTAAAAATATCTTGTCGGGGACATGACATATGGAGAGAGAGATGACAGAGCTCAGTGTTCATTTGTACTATGTTTGTCTGTTGGAAAGAAAGAAGTATACCCTGGTGGCTGTGCTAGGACAGAACAACAGAGAGATGAAAGGTATATTTCTACTTAACACTGAAAAGGGAGGAAAAAAGTGGTACTTTTCATTTTAGTCTTGCCTGTATCTGAATTTTTTAGTTTGGTCTGGGGAGTGCTTAGTCATGTTTTTCTGATGTATACTTAATTGTGTTACTCAGACAGATGAATCTGTGTCAGCTCATCACAACAGCCTGTCTCATGCTCATTTTTGCCTTAGTTGCTGCCAGTCATTCAGTATCAGTATGATTGCTATCTGGAAAGCACATCTCTAGTAGCACTGCACAAAATTGCTCCCTCTACTTTTCTCTAATATTCCACAATTTATTTCATTCGGAAGCAAGGAAAGGGCAGGTTTTACAGAGCAAAGTGAACGGGAATAGGAATTTATTGAACAACAAAAGGACTACTTGGAATATTGCCTTTGCCTGACGAGTTCCAGTAAATTCATTTTGCAGACAGGGAACATCAGACTTTTTTCCTTCCATGTTTCACGGAGCGTGTAGTGGAGCAGCTTGCTGTAGAATAGACGTCCCTTAGTTTTCAGTTGTGGCTGTGGTGTAGTTAAGAATCTTTGAAATTGTTTTAGGTAGGTGTCCCCCAGATATTTCAATATTTCATGGTACTGTAACTACACATGCAGCCAAAATTACTGAACTGGGAAACAAAGTTTTCCAAGCTTCACAACAGTTGGGAAAAGAAAAAAATAAAAGCCTATCCGAATTTCTAGTGTGTTTCCACTGCAGCGCAGCACTGTCCCAGTTGTATGTTTCCTGCTGGGAGGTGCCAAGAGGTTTCGCCCCTGGTGGTTCCTCTGGAGACTTCTCCAGTCTCCTTCCTCTCTGCCACATTGCTTGCCTTCTCCTTTCAGTTCTTTCTGTCTTGCTTGACAAGCATATCTACAGTATCTCTATATCTATTTCACCCTCCTCTAACTTATCTGTTAATATTCGTAACAGTGGGAGAAGTTAGAGTGAGGCTTAAACCTAGCTGTATTTTTTAAAAAGCACTATAAAATGTGTAGCACAAATAGTTCTCCCATGTATTAATCATTTGTATTGTGTGTACTCTCAGTTAAGTATAGTCAGGGTTACAGTTTAAAGATGGAAGTTTTTAACATCTAATGGAGAGTTTGTCATGACTTTTTGCATTTACATAATTTTATTGATTGATTTGCATTAATTAATGTCGATGCCAAAACTGAATAAATGCATAACTGAAGAAAACCAATAACCAGAAAAGAAAAGCCAAGAAAGAGAAATTTTATCACAAAAAAAAATCAGAAGTTGTACTTGACATCTTTATCTGTCTCACCTTTAAGGACTGATGCTCTGCTGAGATTTCTCCTCTGAATTCTATTATTCTGTGGCTCCTGGACTTCTCCTGTTTTCCTCTCCCGTCTCCCAAACTTACCATCTCATCATGTAATCCATTTGCAGTGATTACAAGCGTCAAAGCTGGATTGTTGTAGTAGGCTAGCCCCTTCTACACGTCGCTTGCGTTTTTAATGCTCTCTCATTGCCCTGTCCCTGGAGCCCTGGGCTGCGTGGGCTGCCCAGTCCTGTGCTCCCTCCTCTGGGTCAGGTGAAGCAGATCTCAGACGTGAGCACCATCCACCATCTGCAGCTTCACAAAAATGGGCTACCATCTCTCTGCTTATAAGACAGTAGCAGTCCTCATGCAGATCCCAGTTCCAGGGGAGGTTTTTTTCTTGCATTTACATCATATTGCAAATACTTGACACCTGCATGTCTTTTGTATTAGCTTGGCATCTGTATTTGATGGCTCTCTGGTATGTCTGAGCTTAGCTATGCATCAGAAAACATTTTCTTAGGCCACACCTTTTCCTCAATTAGTGACAACAGTGGATTTGACTTACTGTTTGCCATCTATACTACCCAAATGTTCAAGTGAATGGATATGTATTTCACAGATGCAAATATGATCTATGTTAAATACTGTATTAAAATGATTGTGCTAATAAATTCAGCAAATCCCCAGAATTCAGAATATCCATATCATTTCATTGCTGAAGGGTGGTTTGCAAATATCTTCTCCAATAGGTAAAAGGACAGACCAGAACCTTTACTTGCCATTCAGATAAAAGCATCTGTTGTTTTCAAACAGTTAGCTAGTTATGTATTCACTTTTTTTAATACTTTCTCACATTTCATTCTCCTTGAATTTTATTTGCATTCTGATGAGACAAAAAAATCATAATAGACTTGCAGTGTTTCATACAGTCATGAAACAAATATCAGAAATCTGGCAGAGGAAATGGTTGTCATAGTATTTTTAGACTAAAAAGATTCGGTGGAGTTTGCATAGGCAGCTAGATTTTGGACACTTCACTCAATCAAATCTCTACCAATTCACATTCTCATTCTATTCCAGCAGGATTTAAAGCAAGGCACCATTAATTAATAGAATCTTGTGGTAGGTGCCTGAGAAAAGAATAATAAGTAAAAGGAGTTATTAATTGTCAGATTTTCCATGATTCACAGAAGACTCTATGCACCGTTGCAGGTAACGTCTCTTCAGGCAAATAGCAGAATTTAAAACTGATGCTTCCACTAAGCTCTTCTATGATAGGCAATTGCTTTTTCCTCACTGTAGAGCATGAAACATGCACAGCAAGGTTTGCCTTGTGTTAGGAAAGTAAAGAATACTGCAAAATTGTTAGCACCTGGAAATCATTCTTCAGAGGCTGAAAACTGCAAAATATTACTTTTTGTTTGAAAACAGTGCTTGGTCTCGAATGGGGAACACAGCAGTCCGCTCTGAACGAGCGAGGGCATTCCCAACCCTGCTCAAACAATCTGTTCACAAACACTGCTGCAAAATGAGCTGGTCTCTCTCAGTTCAGCAACAGACACCCCTAGAAGGTAGCAGGCTTCATCTATCTGAGATACCTAGCGTGGGTACCCAGAGTATAGTGCCACTGGAGGTGCCCGGTGGTGCCATGCATTGGCCCTAGCCCCTGTCCCAGAAAGGCGTGGGTTTCTGGCTCCTCTGCATATTTGCCAGCTACACGCGGATGTCTAGGGTGCAATACAAGCCGTGACTCCGTGAGCCCCACAAAAGTGTCCAGTGCCATTGGAGATACCCTGGAAAACCCGAGGCATAATAAGTAGGACTAGAAGATGTAGACACAGGATATAGAACAGATCCAGCGGGCAGCTGAACCGAACCCTGCTGCACCCAGAATGGCAACAACACCTCAATTCAGACAAGAAAACCCTGCCTCATGGTGAGATTCAGTTCGCTCTGATCTAGGTTTGTACCAGGTTAGAGTGGGATCCAGCTCACTCAAATTCGGGAAATTGATTCTGTTGCCTAAACTTGGGCCTTTAGCATCATTTGACGTTCTTGAGATCATCCCACCTGGACATTCAGCTGCCAGACTGGAAGGGTTCAGGGCCTCTGCAGGTCCTGTGTCATGTCTAATGGCTCTGGGCAGATGTCTTGCCTAGCCTAAGCTGGTTCAAGTGACACCAGAGAGCAGTATGTAGGCAGCTGATCAAAACCCTTAAGCTTAGAACCAAATCAACAGAAGAATTTTAAGGAGACTGTATTGACAGTTTAAAGACCTCGTACGACTCCACTGCAGGAATTATATTAAGTCAAATTAAAATGAAGAATCTGACTCCTCTCATTCGCCAGAGCCCACATTTCTTAAAGAAAAACATTGATTTACTTTTAAAAACTCCTATATTATGGGCAGTTTTATGTAAAAACAATGGTGTTCAACAGTTGCAATAAAATGCTACCTTAAATTAGCTCTCAGTCTGATTAACTCAGAACTAATAAGTAAGTGAAAATAACAATTGAGTGTCATTTTTTTAAACTATATTGCATATAGTCACAGAAAGCTCTCACCTTTTGCAAGAGAAGAAATAAATAACTACTGCCTGAAATTTCATCCTCAGATGTCACGACTTTTGACACTGCCACAATGTTCCTCACTTCTCTGACAGATTTTAGGGGAACATCGCTAGCATATAAATATAGCTGAAAAAAAGAATGTTGTAGAATGAACTCAACATAAATTATTTTAAAAATTCATTTTACCTCATGATTCTCCAGTAGCTGACAATCATGAGATTAGCACTGCTGGCCTGCAGAAAACACTTTCCATTCTGCAGCCAAGAAACCACAAGACACGAGGCAGGTACTTACTTCAGTTATTTATTGTAGTCCATCAGAGAATATCAAATCCCTGTTTTCAAACCACCAATATACATTGCCTTCATGGTGTGAGTGAAGGGTGATGAGAATGAGAACTGATGAACACGGTTTAGATTTGTTTAACACACCTTGGATAAAAATGAATTGGACAATTGTAAGTCAGAGCAGTTATAGTTTTATTCTTTATATGGTAAAGCAATCTAGCAAAACTAATACCGTAGAAATAACTAGAATGAATAAGGCATGTCAAAGTCTTCACTGAGGTGTCAAGTATATATATATACATACAGTACTGAATATTAAGCAACAGTGTAAAAGATCGCCCCACACTTTATTACTGTTGTAACTATGAACTAATAAAGCGTCATCGGTGCTGTTCAAGAGATAGACACCGAGGATGTAGGCGCAAATTTAAATGACTAGTATCAAACTTGTTAGATATGCTTGTCCTCATACTGGAGCCGATGGCAGACTCTCACTGGCTTCAGTGGAAGGAGGACCAGAGAGGCTGGGGAAGGCGTTTCTGATCCTCCATTGCATAGTCCTCACACAGCGTAAATTACATTGTCCAGATTGCTGTAACACTTTTAAGCTTTGGATTGAAAGAAGTTGCACTGGGGAGTCCTTAGCCATACACCTTGGGAATAGTTGCCTCACCAAAACCGAGTACTTCTGATCGTCTGTCTTCAATACTTGGGTTAATGGGCTGCACGCAAACCACCTACTGCGGCACTGTGCATGCCTGTAACGGTTTCTAAGCTGAAGGTGGTCATGAATCATTCACACGGCTTATTATACCACGATGCCAGACCAAGGATCCTCTGTACTGTCAACGGAGAGAAGTAGGAGCAACATATAATATATGCACCTACAGCAGGTGGGAAGAATATGTTCCCCTGTTTCTGCCTGTTGATAGTATAGACAGCTGAGATCTCATGGCGTTGGGTGGCAGGCAGTTCACTCCCTCATTGCTTTCTTGACGTCGCCTGCCACAATAGTTGCTGCAACTGGATACCTGCAGCAGATGGTCTGCACATGACTTTGTGTGTTGCATCAGTAAGACTTTCCTGACAAGCAATCTGGTCTTTTTTAGCTGAGCTATTTCTCTCTCTGCATGGAGAGTTAATTCATTATGGATTCTATATTCTAATGCTTTACCAGTCCAGTTGCGGCAAAATTAATATCACGGTCAATATATCTTCTTGTTTAACTGACAAAAGTCTTTCTATTTCTCATTATAGAGACAAGCAGAAAAACTGTGTTTTCTAACATTTTTAACACAGTGTTTCTGTGGAGATTCACTGATAACGAGTTTGCTGTGATTTTGAAAATAGTATCCTTAAGATCTAATAATCAGAATTAGACTTTCATGTAATGATCAGAATTTTATGTAATGGTGTCTTAACAAAAACAAAGCATTGGCTGGTAATCAGTGACAATCAATTAGACTTTCCAACAAGCCATCGGAAATTTAAAATATGCACATGAATAAACAGTAGAATAACACTATGAGAGAAATAACTTGCCTTACACTGTCGTCAATGAAAATACATATTCATTAATATATGTATACTATGAAGCAGGGAAACTAACAAGATACAATCTGTCTGAAAAGCATTATGTGAATAAAGTTTGCAGGCAAAAGGCAGGGCAAATAAAATTAATCTTTAAGAATGCTAGTTATAGTCTCAGTCTGTTACTGAATATTACAGTCCTATCCTAACTCTCAAATGTGTTGTAAGCACTAAAAAAGGATTTTTCAGTAGGCAGCAAAAGAAAGTAGTGATTTAGAAAATAAAATGTATGGCCTTTTAGAAATGCCTTTGTCTAGTAACAGTATTGCACCAGGCAAAATTGCCTTGGCTGAGCAGCAAGGTCTTCTAATGCCTATATCTCAGGAAGATGCGTTACAAAAAAAATAGTTTAATAGGAGGTCATTCATTCTCTGGTAGTAAGTTTCAGGTACATGAAAGAAGCAGGCGCAGCGCTACAAATATATGTATATGTAAATGACTTAATACAACCCTTCCAACAAAACATCCCTGCAGTCAAACTTTTCTTATTAATGGACAGGAACACAGCAGTTCATGGTTTAACTGTTCTGTGATTTCCAAATATCATCTTTAACATCCTTGACATGACAAATTGTGAAAGCAACAAGCTTAAGAAACACAGAATTCATTATAAGTCTTGAGGGAAGAAATGGTATTTACATTACTGACCACTGCTTTGTGAAAACCACATTAACTGTTGTGCACTGGACTTAGTAAAGACTCAAGGGGAAATGGAAAGGCAGTGGGCTGAACAGTACCGTCTGAGATATTGTCTTGAAAATGTCAAATGCTTCCCTGCTTTTTATCCATAGGGAAATCTGAATCCATTTCTATTAATCAAAACTTTCTGGAGGAAAGCGTGTGGAAGGGAAAGATGTGATGAAAAAGACGCAGTGGCTGTGGGGGTAATCCGTCGGGTGTTGTTGTGTCATGTCATTCTTGGGTGATGGACAGTGGCACTATGATTATAAATCTGTAATTCAGTTAAGGAGGGTGGGTGTCAGATGATACTATTAGAAGTAAGAATCACTTTCTGTGGATTGTGAATTTCATTTTTAAGAAACCCACCAAATAGGGTGACAGTTTTGATCATTGGTATTTTGCCCAATTCATTTTTGAAGAACTTATTTTCATAAATACAAAAAAGTCATCATTTAACAATTATTGTAGCCTGGAAGGAAGGAGGTAAGGGTTCTGAAAAGCCCAGGGAGCTTTCACATGTTTTTTTTTGCATTCAGATAAAAAATAAGAAATAATGAAATTCCTAACAATAAAGCCCCAAAATACTGTGAATGAGATACCATCCAGATTGCTGTTTTTATCTAGGTAGTTGTCTTCTCTTATATTTTCCTTACTAGCAGCAGCAGATGTTGCCAAAAAGTATCTGCAGATTCACCCTTTTCCACAGCTACTTCAGAAAACGACAACAACACTTACAGAGACACAAGCTATAATCATCTGTAAAGCAGACGTCCCTGCCTGGGACTCTCCTTGTTAGGTGTATGTCAAGTATTGTGCTAAATGGAGTCCTTCCACTACTCTTTGATAGCATATGCACTTGAAATTTACTGGCTTGTGGCTGTATTATAGAGATATATGTGTGTATAGGTGTACATAAATGTGTATCAAGGAGAGAGGTGCACACTTACATAGACTATGTGAGTGTGCCATTCTCAGAAATGTGAAAAGGAAAACAAAGCATAAGAGCAGGAGGCCTAGAAAATCGGATGCTGAATGGGTACTTTACAGCTAGGGCTTTTGGTTTCTGCCACATTTCAAGTACCAAGCCCAAAAAATAGGTTGGGGAAAGAAACAGGATTTCCTCATTATGGAGTCCCAAGAGGTGGCGGGGGATACAGAGGAAGCTGCACTTCATTGTTTTCAGCTTTTAAAAGGCTGACTTATATCACAACAGCCAGCTGTCTTGCAAGAGGTGTGCTAGCGGTTTGTCAGCTTTGTGCTGTGTATGTTAACCTTGCTTTCTTTACTGACCTCTTAGAATACGTGTGTTTTCCTCGCACTGATGTAGTAAGGGCTGAGACTGACAAACGAGTAAGTGCATTAACAATTAAGCCCGAAGGGTATCTTTATCACAGTTCTCACTCTTGAGGCACTGTATTAATCTCTTTTTTTCCCTTCAGTGACGTGCACCTTACTCCTTGCTAACTCTCTGAGCTGGCTTGAGCCCTTCGCACTGCTTTCACCAGCCTTGGAAAGGTGTCTTGGATTTCAGGAGAAACCTGTTTGAGCTCCACCCCTTGTGCATATGTGCATTGAAGGCAGTCACGTTGCATGTTCATAGGTAGGGTAGCTGACAGGTTCAAATGTCTTGTAAGGAAGAATATAAGCGTAAGAGCATTAGGCAGCATTCAGAACAATGAATGTACATTGGTTGTATGTCTGGTTACATCAGGGTTGGTCTGGCCCAGACATAAAGTTATTATACTATGACTTCCCCAGATGGGATCCCTCTCCAGGCTCCTCAGTCCAGCACTGTCATGGAGAAGAGGCACCATTGTGCCAACAAGGACAGGAGAGAGTCCAGGCAAAGCCTGGATCCTCCCAGTCTCACCAGCGTCATCTACCTCCAGGCATTTAAGTGAAGTGCCTAAATGACAAGCCTTGTCATCCCAGGCTGCCTGTGCAGGGGAGAGAAGTAAGTCCTTTCCCAGATATGGAGGTTCCCATCTCTTTTGACTAACGGCAGAGAACTAGAAAGAAAACCCTGCTGAGAAACACGCTCCCTGAAGCTCCTAGTGCTGAGTGGTATGACCTGAAGCCCTAAGACACAGATGGTTTTCATGAGGACAGGTGGGTGAGAGGAAAAAGAGTTGGTGGGAAAAGATTTCAAGCCTGAGAGAACGTAGGGATTGCCCATCAAGAAGGTCTCAGTGCTCTTGGCGTTGTCACCTCTTCTTGCGTTCAAGCTCTAAGTCTACAAGCGGACCGAAAGTGCATTTAGAGCTAATAAAGCAGAGCCTTTGTAGTCTGTCTGCTGTAGTTATTAACCATAAGGCTGTATATGATTGTAGTGGACAGAAAAGTCTAGTGTTGCATCCGAAGTTATTGTTATAAAAGGCTATATACAGAAACAAATTCAATTGCATTAGCCCTACAGAAAGTGATTTAAGGCATTTTACAAAAAAAATACTGGGCTCTGTGAAACCTATTTCACAAATGTATCAAAACAATTGTATATATTTTTCTCTTTCCGACCATGGTACATCACTTCTCTAAAGTTACAAAGCCATAAAGAATCTTTTGCTTAAAAGTTCAAACTCTACCTTGCTACGCTATGTATATATACACACACACTGCCGTATGCTGCTAAATACTGTAAAGCTAAATACTACTTTGTAAGTAGCATTTGGAGATGGGAGAACTTGGGATTTTTTATTTAACTTTCCTTTTGTTTGGTACTCTCTCATAACTGAAGCTGTACTATTTAGTTTTAGGTAAGATCTATAAACAGGATCTGTAGGTGGTTTTTTCATGTCAGAGCTGGATGAATGTTAAAATCACATCTGTAGAAAAGCAGGTTTAATGTTTAACGAGATTTTTTCAACCCAACCCCATTTCTCTCTAAAACCAATTTTATTCCAAACTTAATTTGCATTTAAATATCACCCCTATCAATTCACATTTAACTATGTTAAATACTAATCTAGAAATACAGCATCAAAATGGGAGCTAATAATTTGCATGCTTTCAAGTGATATTCATACGTCTGGAGTCATAACAGTTTAACAAGCAAGTATAAATGTCAATTGATACCCAAATGAAGACATCTGACCTACTTAAACAACACGCTTCCTTTGAATTTGCTAAATGTAACAAAATTTCTCGTGGAAATTAAATGATACTGCTCACCAACAAAACAAAACAACCTGGGAGAAATCTATATATAAATGTCCCTCAATTTCTGTAGCTTGACATGCCTGAATACCTGAATGTAAATTCTTAATTTGTAAATTTGTGTTCAGAAGGTAGAAGTTGAAAAGAAGCTTCAGAATATTTTGGAGATGCAAGTGCTCCCTTCTACCTCCTCAAGTACACGCATGTATTCACTAACTATTTACAAAATATTCTTGCAGCCTCAAACTCAACTATAGCATAAAGCTGAAATCTGAACTCCTCCGACTTCTCTTTGGGCAGATTTTTAACAGTGATCATCACTCTGTAGCTCTTATAAGCATACTAAGATTGACAGGCTACTTAAAATTAGTCTGTGTTATCTGTAGACTGAACCAGTTAATCTGTAGTTATGTTACATGTATATGATGTAATATTCACATAGCCAATGTGAAACTAAAACAAATGAAGCCAGTAATGTTAAAATAAAATACAAGCAAAAAAATCCAACAGCAAACCTCAAAACAATCAATTACAGAACCGGTATTAGTTCTTTCCTGATGTTGTTACCTGTTCAGTTAATCTTGCTACAGACAATCCACAAAATCATTGCTGTTGGCCTTGCTGGCTCATCAGCACAGCAGGCAGCAATAACTCACAAACTCTATGCTACAGTTACAAGGAAGAAACAGAATTTTGGCGCAACTGAATGAATGAGCCAAAATGTAGTCTACAAGCTCTAATACTACACAAGATTTCAAAAGGAGTCATCAGGATTAGTGTCAGATGATCAAGAACATGCACTCAGCAGAACAGCTTTAGAATAGAGAATAAAAGCTAAAGGTGGAGTCTGATAAAACCTGGAGAAAAACAAAGAAGAAGTGGACCAAATCACTTTGTTGCTGCATCCTCTGTCTGAAAAGAGAAGCGTTAAGTGCTGCCAAAGGCACAGAGATATGAGGAAGGGAGATAGAAAATCCAGTGAGCTAAAAATGACTGAAAAGACAGTTCAGCCTGGAGAGGAAAATGGTCATGGGGACACTGGTGACCCAAAGACAGATGGGATGTGTAGCACACAGGAGGACAACACCCAAACAGGAAGCTTTAGTTAGAAATGTTTACCATCAGGGAACACGGATTTGCCGAAAATGTTTTTTTTTTTTTTTTTCTGGAATGCCCTAGCTTTGATGAAACTTTAATTTTGGAAGATTTTGCATGCCCAGGATGAAACTTTGAGGTGAGGAGTGAAGAGTGGAGTGGGGAGAAAGAGCACAGCTCACCTGTAACCTGGTGTTTGGGGTATTTAGTGGAACGTGGGAGACCTCTATGAAACCTTGGCTGAATGACTGGAGTTTGGGCTTTGTCCAAAGTCCCAGTGAGTGACCTCTTCAGCCTCGAGAGGAAAACTCACTAGACATGCAGTGGAATTGAATCACTTCTGTGAGAGACGTGAAGGACTTTCATGCCTACATAATGCAAATTTTTAGGAAAAAGGACTACTGACACACAGAAATCAGTTTTAGGTAGTAAGTTCTTCCTCACACACGGAAAGACACAGAATTGGCCAGAGTACTTGGAAACTGAGAAGAGAGAGAGAATCACAGAATCACAGAATCACAGAATGGTAGGGGTTGGAAGGGACCTCTGTGGGAAAACTTGTGAGAAACCTTGCAGCAGACTACAGAAACACCACTGACCTGTGAAAAAATATTTGGGTCTTTGCTATGTATACAAGTGGATGGTTATGATTAGAATACACAGAAAATTCACAGACAGTAGGTCAAAAGGAAGAGCTGGACAGCAGTGAGGAGAACCAGCTGTCCCTCATGTGACTGTATCGTTAATCCCCCACGATCATGTATCTGCTAGGTCTCACTGAGAAGTCGCTGCTCCCCTCACTCATTCCTCCGTTGTCTCTCTAACCATCTTGGAAGAACAAACTCCACCACTGGCAGGGACAATTTGCATGGCCAGGAGGCTCCTGACTTCAGGTGATGTGCATGGGAGCTCGGCAGAGCCCTGGAGGGGTATAAAAGCAGCTCCAGGAGTTGAGAGCAGCAGAAAAGTCTCAATGGCTAGAGTCTCATTTTGCAGAAGCTAAATTTCTTTCCAACTTCCTCAACACTTGGAACTGAAAGGCATATACTTTGTATTTATTTCAAGGAAGAAAATCATACTGACTTCTATTTTGGAGGGAGTAAATTTGTCGTCCCTGGAAATTTGGCTTTAAAAGGTCTTCAGAGATACTGACAAATGGTACCCCACTATATCTAAGATAAATAGTTGCTATTCTGTACCTCTTTTTTGCAAATGATGAATGGATACTCCCTTTCCCTAATCCCTCTCAAGAATAAAAGAAAACTTCTTTTGGTAATGCAGCTGTTCTTATTTTAATAAACAAACTACACCACTGGATGCTCCCTAGTGCTCAAAGTATTAAGCCTCACAGATTTCCTGGTGCAGGAATAAAGGATGAAAAGCAAGAAGAAATTTTTTTTCCAGTGCACCGTGAGGTAAGAGCCTTTCATGCATGTTACGCCGTTAAGTATCAATGCCACATAATTAAAAATAAAGGTGAAATGAGAGCTGGTTGAAATGCTGACCTGTTTTCTATAAATGGTTTGATTTAACTGTGTAGACTTTAAGCTATGGACAAACCTGTGTGACTTTCTTCAACTTCTGGACAGTCCAGACACCTTGGCTGTGGGGAAGCTGGGCAGAAACGCTGTGGCTGCTTTGGAGTAAAGTTTGAAAACTTACAGGTGAGGATGCTAACGTCACCTCTTTTATGCACAATGCTGCTGTTTTATTGAGAGCCAGAAAGAAATAAAATACAAACAGCTTCCAGAAAAAAGGACTTACTATTTTCTCCCCGATTATAGAAAAAATCCTTGTTACTTTGCCATGGGAACATGTGATGCACAGTCAGATTTGTAACTTATGTAGTATGTTTAGCAGAAAAAATTAGTAAGTACTGTAAGTGAACACTTCATGTCATGTTAGCAAATTATCCTCAAGTGATAGTTTGGTTATATTGGTCGGTAGATTTAATAGGCTAAACTGCTGGAAGATGTTCTGACTGAATGAATTTGAGACCATCTCTCTTGCTGGGTGCTAGAAGTTTATTTTAAAAATCCATTTCAAAGTTCTTGGTTCTCCATTAGGTCTCCTATGTTGTTTAACAGATGAGAAAATAGTTACTATCTTGTTGTTTATTCATGTACCCTGTTACCATGGTACTCTGGTCTTTATCATGGTTTTATCAAAAAAAGAGTCATAATTGCTCATGCTAATATGATCTGCACAGTCCATGTGGGTAACTGTAATGGAAACACTGCCCTGTTCAGTGCATCACCAGCCCGAATTTTCTTGGAAGTACGCACTGCTGTCTATTGTGTTTTGACTACATATTCTCAGCCTCACAGCTAAGTCTTAGCCTTCAATTGTTGAATTTCCTGTTGAAATTAGGGTTTTTGCAATTCTATGTGATGTTCCACTGTTAACTCTATTCATTCCATCCAGTAGATTTGAAAATGTATGGGTTAATATAGTAAATATAGCTTTGTGATCTTTGAAATCTGGATTTCGTCTTCACATCTGAAGTCTGTCCAGACATTTTTGTCCATAATGAAATCTGCAGAAACCTGATTTTCCCAGTAGAATCATTCTGTTATTTTCTGTAATCAATTTTAATGGGATTAATCCAATTATCTTTGGAAGTAAATTAAAACAAAGAAACAACTTGCATCAGAGCTGTAAGTTATTTTTCATGTTGAAGTAATAGAAAAGTCTTGGTAAATAAGTATAGTTACATTTCATAATGATTCAGGGTCGGTTAGTAAACTGAAGTCAACTGCTGCCTGCAGAGACACTGCACGCGCAGCCCACCTCCCAGGAACAGCTCTAGCTCACTGCCATTTTGCATGGAAGCAGCTCAAATTGGTTCACACTGCTGTGGGAATCCACAGCTGTAGTTGTCCTTCCTGAAAATCATGTAGAACTGGGGTGATTTGTGCGAGTGAGACTCAGATTTTGGGAGCTTTCCATGGACAGAGCTCTGCGATGCCTCATAGGGAATTGGGACAGATCAGCCCTTGGCAGAACCCCAAAACACATATTCTTCTGCTCTCCCTCTTCAGCAGGAAATCTCTACCCTCTCTTTTCAATTCTTTCTGATTGTCTGTTTTGAAGTGCCTAAATTTAGCCAGAGCTTAGGCAGTCTGCACTGTAGTTACACTAGTGTGTACTGAGTTATCTGTAGAAAAATCTGCAGTACAGTGAACGCTAATAATTTGGGGACAATGTAAAATCAATTAATATTAAAATATAAAACCTCACAAGTGTCTACAGCACTGGTTATGCTATTCACTGCATCTAATTTTTGAAGAACCTCCACTGTA